>Ga0307507_10003053_pt1 | contig 33477 bp, 10 predicted proteins | sample 7_EM_MG_FD_207223 | JGI IMG/M metagenome (GOLD analysis project Ga0307507, IMG submission 207223) | Populus trichocarpa ectomycorrhiza microbial communities from riparian zone in the Pacific Northwest, United States - 7_EM | ecosystem: Host-associated > Plants > Roots > Unclassified | place...
AGAACTTCTGTTTCTAATTATCCCCTAAGTTCCTCTACCTTTTCTATATTTGGTTATATTGTGATTATATACCCGGTTATTGTCTTTAGGGGGGTAGGTTCCCTATGCTATAGAAGCGCAGCTACGGCGGCCCAGGTACGGTTCGCCTATAGGGGGGGGTTTTATTTATCTTCAATTTTATTTAGCCGTTGGAGGATTTAATTAAGGGTTTACTAGAGGGGCACTTAAGGTTTACTAGACTAGAGCCATTCTACTAGCTATATTAGTTTGTAATAGCTAATAGATACTCCCCTACAGTTCTAGATACTAGACGCGTCTAATAGGCTTTATATTTTATCAGATACCTTCTTAATTAGGGTATTTCCGCTTTCTAGTGTGGTATTTGCCCGTCCTTGTTGTTGTTATAGGGGGCCATTGTTGGGTATGGGTCTAGCGGTTACGCGCGACTGCGTACTACCGTCGTTCCACCTGTGCCTCCCCTGTAATGCATGCATCTTAGGGGATTATCAGGGTGTTTTTCAGGGTTCTTTTAGTTGGTTTGGTCTTTTTGGGCCGGGTGTAGCAAGAGCTCCAAAAGTCAAGCTTTTAAAGTTCTGATAGTTAATATCAATCAGGTTTATAAATATTATAGTAGTAGTTAACCATCTTATAAAAATGCAATATATAATTCCTATAGACTTAATTAATGCAATATTAGTAGCCAAATATTTTATTAAGCACATCTTTAAGCTATATAGACTCCCTAATCTAATAATATCCAACTATAGAAACTAGTTTATTTTAGACTTCTGGTAAGCTCTATATAAATAATTAAGTATTTAAATATAACTCTTAACCGCATTCCATCTAAAAATAGATAGTTAAACTAAAATTGCAAACGCGATTATAGAATAATACCTATAAATATACTGCTTCTATCTATAAAATGACTAGGAAAAATGGCTTATATTATTCCTTTTATATAACTTAATAGCCTTAAGTTTAAGAGTATCTTTAAAGAGGAAGGCCTGGACAGTAAGATTAATAGTATACCCCTAGTAGCGGATATATTGTTAGATAGGATCCTAAGTAATATCCTTATTATTGGCAAGATACTTATAGATTGTATAATAGAGGGTATTATTTATTATAGAATTATCTGCAATAATAGCTCTAAGCTTTTATATAATCCTATACTCCTCTAAAACTAGGAGAAGAGTATTCTATTATCTAGCTTTATTGTAACTAGGTACCATACAAAGGGTAAAAAGAGCTTTTATCCGGTTTTCTTAGCTATTAATAAAGTGGGCGCAGACTGTAAGAAGAAGGTAGTTATTTAGGGACATCTAGATATTAATAGAAATATAAATACTCGTCAACGCTAATTAAACCTATCTTTATATAATGTCTTTCTATAACTAGAAGAAATGGGTAATTATTTAAGAAATTTCTAAGTATACTGTTATTATTAAATTGGACGACTTTAGGTTAAGAGCCTAATAGAAAACATAAAATTCTTCCCACTCTATAATTTGAAATGGAAGGTTTTGTATAATAACTAAGTTAATAAGAGCTTATTAGATAACTTCCTTATTGAAAACCTTTATAAGAATTATAGAATTAACTTTATCTGTCCTAAATTCTAATGCTATTTATACCTAAAGTTCCTAAAGCTTTATAAGTGCTTACTCCTTTATATAAGACTGTTTTAAATTAATAAAGATTGCATAGTCTTTTACAAGGTGTCCTTTTATATTTATAATTAATATTACTAAGTAACTTTCGCACTAATTATAGTATATAAGCTTTCAGTTCTTTTTATTGTTTATTGGCTTATTTTTATATGGTGGGCGAGTAAATTTATAGACTAGAGATTAAAGCTGAGCCTATTATATGCTAGAGCTCTTAATTAAGCTAGGAGTATTTTTAAGAGGAGATAAATCCGCTTATAAAGCCATGTTTTGTATAATATTACAGTAGAAAAGTAGTAGATTCGATAAGAGAAATTTTGATGGGGAATGCCGAGGAATATTACGATACTTTGATACGATCGAGATATCGTATCGATCGTGGATCGTTGATCCGTATCGCGGAAAATTTGATTTTCCGCAACCCTGCATAAGTCTTACCACCTGTCTCAGTTGCATACACCTACCTCATGTATATATAGAGGCCCTAGAGCCACATTTAATAAACGGAGCTCTCATTCCTAATCGTCCGTTCAACAAATTGACAGAATGTTAGATAGGGGACATTATGGATACCCGGGAGGAGATATTATGTTTTCAGTATGATAATATTTATGGAGTTGAAGGGTAGTTATTAGATTTCAATGAGCTATTCTCGCGTGATCAGATTTTACACATAGGTTAGGTTGTCTTTGCTTCAGACTTATTTAAACTGGGCTTATTATTTCGAAAGTCGCTGCGTAACTTTTGGAAGCTGTAAATACAAACAGTTAGTCATTTCTATGGGAAGGGCCACAATAAGATAGCTTGTATATCAGAAAGCCCAGCAGAACTTTAGCACATCAATACCCAAACCTTTCTGTAGCGCATTCTAAACCTACTGACTATGCTCATCCCGAGAGAAAATAAGGCAAGGAACTTGGTAATTACCTTGGCGGTTAGAAAACGTTCGGGTTCTTGTCAATCAAACGGGTCTGAAATGTAGTGATTAGTTACAGATATAATTACGGCCAAGGGTACAATGAGTAAAAAAAGTAAATCAGATTCGAAACTGGCCCGACTGAAACAGCGTGGCAGAATATGTCTAAGCTGATATTAGCTATGTAGGGTTTAGAATCGAAAGTACTATTGTAGTATTCCATAACTATTATACGGAAACCTAGTTGGTGGGTAGTAAAACATAAGGGAATATTTCATACAGTTCCATAGACAACCGGGCTTTTCCCAGAGCAGTACCTAAAAGATTCAGGAAGAGTTAAAACGCAAACGAATCAAAAGAACCCTCTTCTATATTCCTGCAATGGTTTACTTCAACCATCTGTTGCAATTTTTATCTCCTCTCTGGGTACTATTTCTTGCCTTTTATTTATACCTATGCCTCTTTTACCACTTATTTTCGATCTGCTTCCTTCCTTCAACGCCCCGAACTGCTTTAGCTGCATACGGTTCTGAGCTATCTTATTTGCATTCGACCTGGATTTCTTCCTCGCTGCGTTCGTCGCCTCGCTTGTCTCTACGTCCTTTTTCTTCCCGCCCCAACGCTTTTGGATCGTTTGGGCCGAAAGACCTAGCTCGGCGGCTTGAACGCGAAAGCGCTCTTTCACTGCTTGCTGTGACATGATCCGCCAGCGCAGCTTCCACCCTTGCGGGCCGAGCTCTTTAATTCGCGCTTCTTTCTCCCCTAGGATGTACTCGTCCAAACCGCCGACCTTATCAATTGTCCTCAGAACCCTCGAGCTGACGCGTATCTTGACCTTCTTTTTCAGCGCAACACTGTACAAAGATTTCGATATTATGTTCGGGGACCATGACCGCCGCGTTTTTATCTCCGTGCGGTCGGAGACATTATTGCCGAATTGGATTCGTGAACCACCGTAGAGGCCTTTGTTGGATTGTTTGTAGATATGAGATGGACCGTATGGGTATTCTGGTATTTGGGCGTTTTGGGGGATCAGGGCCTCGACCCGGTGGGACCCTATATCGGCGAGACAGGCGGATGTCGTGCTGAGGGTGCGGCGGGAGAGGAGCGTAGTTAAAGGTGAATAGGAAAGGTGGATAGGAAGGCGAGATGCCATTGTTGTTGGAATTGAGTCGTGTGTGGTCAGCGAGGTGAGAATAGCATGTATGCTGACCGCATGGTCGCGATGTTGGTTATTCAAAGGTAGTAGAGGAATGAAGGTTTGGGGAGTGAATTTTTAGACGCGCGGGTGTGGGACGGCTAAACGACAATAAGACCTCTATTGAAGCATCCATTATTCCGCCTCGACTCTAGCAACGATTGGTGACTGCACCACATGGAGAGTACAGAATAACACTTGGCCATCGCAGACTTCATATGTAGCACCATTGTTTTATTCTGATTCGAGGACCCGGGGCACTTTACAGCACCGCCAAGAGTTACATGTCCCCTCAAGCTACCACTATGGCTTCAATACAAGACCGTCCTCCACCGACCACCGCTGCTATAGCCATGGCATGTGCCCTGATTGCTGGTGTGACTGGTTACTTTGTAGGGCAGGCTTCTGCGATTGGCTTTTTCGGCAGCAGCCAACGAACAAAATCGAGCGCCAGCAAAGACAAGGTAGAGGATTCAGAAAGCTCGAGTGAAGGGGAGGCCGAGGAGGAAACGGAAGATGGCCTGGCGTTGGAGAATTTTGCGGGTAGTGATGAAGAGTGTAAGCTTGTATTGGTCGTGAGAACAGATTTGGGTATGACTAAAGGTAAGTCAATTCCGCTTTCCTTCAATAATTTTCCCATTTCGTTGCGCTCAATTCATCTTTGCCTCCCGCTATACATCTGTTGTTTGAGCTGCAGCTGATATTTTACCTCACAGGAAAAATCGCCGCCCAATGCTCCCACGCAACTCTCGCGTGCTACAAATCTTTCCTTCGCAAGTCCCCCAACTCGCCTATATTACGTCGCTGGGAACGTTATGGACAAATGAAGGTCGCACTACAAGTGAAAAGCGAGGACGAGCTAAAAACTTTGCAAGCGCAGGCGTTCAGTTTGGGAATGTGTGCGCAGATTATTCATGATGCAGGCAGGACGCAGATTGCAAGTGGGAGCGCAACAGTGCTAGGGATCGGGCCTGCGCCGAAGAGCATGGTAGATCAAGTTACAGGACATTTGAAACTGCTGTGAAGGAAATTGGGGGCTAGTGATATGAAGCTTGGAGGGGCCTAGTGACGGTGAAGTAAGGCGTTTTATTAGAGTGGCATTTTTCGAGGCGTGACATTTTTTTTAGGGAGTGAAACCTAGTAGAGAATGTATCATTTTGGAGCAGATAGATCTTTGATTTCTTCAAGTACTTGCATGAGGGCTGGTTTACTAACTTTTTTCCACCTGTTCGTGCCCACCTGGTCGACGCCGCCAGGTGGGTCAAATTAAAGCCCAACAGGTGGATTGTAAGCGCCACTAGCAAGCGCTCGTGCAGGGGTGTAGATTGAACAGGTAAGAGCGGTTCGTTTACTAGAGGTAGTCGCCAAGGTTACTAGTGGGCGAAATAGCGGTGGAGCAGGGTTATGTAAGCCGCACGCGGGATGTCTAAAGGCTCTATATAAAATAAGTAGTTAGAGCCTTATAGATATAATTAACCTGTTCTTAATATACGCACCTTTTTTATAGGCGATGATAATGAGCCCATAGAGGCCAGCCCTATTAATACTGCTACTAGTGTAGCTCCCCCTGCCCCTGGCTATAGCCATGGCCTAACCGCCACCTTTACTACTACCTCTACCACTACCTCTATACCTAGTATAACGTCCTCTAAAGCTGCCTCTACTACTACCTTACTAATATTGACACCTGTAATAAAGCTGCCGAAGAAGCGAGTAAGGGTAAATATAGCAAAGAAGGATCTTATAGCTGCTAATACTGGTTCCAAGCCACCTACTAAAAAGACTTGGAGGAAGAAGGTGGCAGAGGGCGAGGATCCTAGTAAGAAGCCTTAATTAGTATGGCTTAAGGCGTTAAGTAAGGCGTTTCTAGAGTATATAAAGCTATTAGTTACCCAAGGCAAAGAGACTAATAGAGCTATATTTAAAGCCACCAATTACGCTAACGCTATTACCTATATTAAAGTTAAATCGGGCTAGGACCTTACTCTCAATTAGTTAACAAATAAGTATAATTATTGGAAGGCTATATACCGCAAATGGGAAGCGCATATTAAGGCATATTTAGGGTGGGGTAAATATAAGGTTACTAGCTTGCCATGGACTAATAAGAAAGGCGTTATAAAGGGCTATTTTAATAGCCATATTAAAAGGAGACCTTTTAAAATAAAATAGCCTATTTACTATAAGCAACTAATAGAGCTGCTTGCTAGTAAAATGGCCCGTGGTGATTATACTGGCACAATTAAAAAGGCGCTTAATAAGGATTTGGTTTAGAACTAGGGTAATATTAATTTAAATTTATCTGATTATAATAATAAGGATAGTAAGGGCGAGTATAAGGATAGTGAGGATCTAAATATACCGCGTAGTATAGTTAAATAGAGCCTATCTAGTACGCTAATTAATGGCTGGAGCCCTACTCCTACACTAGGTATATTAACGCCCTTAACGCCCTTAACGCCTTTACAATCCTCCTTAGTATCCTTATTAATATTATTATCTTCCGCAAGCTAATCTCCCTTGCCTACGCCTGGCGTGACGGAAAAGAGGGCTCAAAATACTAAGAAAGTAAAGAGGCTAGAGTTAATAAAGTAGTTAATAAAGAACACGGCTAAGGCTACTAATTAAAGCTATCTATTAAAGATATTAGTGGTAACAGAAGCTTTAAGTAAGAGTATCAGTAAGGTAGCGGCGACGTTTAAATTATTAAAGATGACGCTATTAGCAATGCATAGCTCGCCAATTAAGAAGGCTATAGGCAGCTTTATTTATAATTTTAAGTACCTTCTTACTGTTAATTAGTAACTTGTTCTAAAAGAATTTAAGGTTAAAAGCAGGACCTATATCTTTAATTTGCTTACTAGTAAAGCTTAAAAAGGGTATATTAAGCAGCTAGTAGTTAATATAAGACGGCAGTAGTTGTATATTAAACAATTAGGGTCCTTTAGTAGAGGATTAGAGGTTAGTAGTAAGTTAGAGGATTAATATAATATTAATTTTAGCTCTGGTCCTTAAAAGGTATAGGTAAAATGATTAATCTATAGCTAAATAACCTATCACGACTTTTTTAATAGTGGTGTTATACGTATTTGTGGGTACTTAAATGCTACGCTTACAGATAAATTATATCTGCTACTTTAGTCTTTATAAAGATAGGTAATATTACTACTAAAATTAAATATTGTCTTCCTCTAGAACTTCTAGGACTTTTACTTTAACTATACCTAAGCCTTGCAGCTAGAACGTCCTAATACTACTTCTATATTGTATCTACTATATCCTCCCGCCGCTGGCTTATTACTTGCTCACTAATATTATAAGAAACTATATAGTTGTTAGTATCTAAATTATCTTTACTTTTATAACCAGACTCGTCCTTATATAGATTATAGCCGTTCTGGTTTAGAAAGTTATAAACCGCTATTAACGCCTATATAATCTTTACCTGCGTCTTCTGGGTATAGCCTCTGCGGCCTTTATTAAATATTAAAAAGCGCGCTTTAAGTACACTAAATATACGCTTAATAACATTCCTTAAGGACGTATGGCGTAGGTTAAATAGTTTATACTTATTCTTTAGCCTCTGCCTTACGCTAGCCTACTTGTTACGGACGCTTTAAGTACGATATTACAACTACTTGGAGAAGAGTCGGCGGAAGCTAGTTAGTTAATACAGGCACGGTCCAAGATAGATCCGGTGGAACCATATAACAAGGAATGGTAAGCGAGTCACATAACGTTATACACAGTATACAAAGTATACGCAGAGTACGCCATATACAACACGTATAACACGTACCTTACATATAAGAGAGGATTTCTTAGGAGTACGGTTATGTATTTAAAGGACCTCAGTCCCTACTATAGATAGTTCTCTCCTTATAGTAAATCTCAGAATACAATTAGAATTAATCTATTAGGCAACCACTCCACCAGTTATTATTATATTGTTAATTTAGTTTATACCTACATACCTAGCCCATTAACAGAACCTACCGTAGTCTAAGCTACAAGGTTCCGTTACACATTCACTACCAAGGTTACGGTATTGGAACAAGATCGAACAATATACCACCAAGAGCAGCACTAGTCACAACGGCGTCGGCAACAGCCACAACCTCAGGACCAGGAGATACCAGTATAGACAAGGGGGATTCTTAAGTGGTTATATAAGGTCAGTTACAGAAAATAGTTAATCACTTATAAGACAATAATAGGATACTTAAAGAACGCTTTAATAGAATTAGAGTAGCAAAGATCAAGTTACCTTTAATTAAACAGTTCTTAGGAGAGAAGTTAAAGCTTAAGGGATTTCTTACGCAAATGCACTTTAAGGTAGTACAGAAAGGAGCAAAGTTAGTAATATCGTTAGATTAAGTAGCCTATGCAGGATTATTCCTAACAGGGAGGGCACTTAAGTGGTTTAAGCTATATCTCACGGAAATATAGGCCAATGGCATAACAACTACTAACCAGAACATATGGTATATATTTACCAGTTAAAACGGGTTTATAAAGCAACTAATATAGATATTTAAAAACCTAGAAGCTATAACCATAGCAGAACAAAAGCTTTAGAACTTAGTACAACGCACTTTAGCAATTAAGTATACAACACAGTTTTAAACACTAGCTATATAGGTTAAGTGGAATAATAAGGCGCTTATAGCATAGTATAAATAGGGACTTAAGGCTAAAGTCTAGAACGCAATCATCCTAATAGAAGATGTGGATACTCTAAAAGAGTTAATAGATTAGTTAATAAAGATTAATAATAGGATCTATTAAAGGGAACAAGCTAAGAGAGGGCAAGACAGAGTTCCATAGTTATATAAGGCACAGAGTACGCAACGACAGACATAAAGTTAAAAACTATAAAATAGCGCAGAGCCAATAGACCTAAGCGGTACTAAAGAAACCTAAAGATAGAAAAAGAAACTATAAAAACCTAAAGGTTAAGAATCTAGTAATTAAAGGACTAAAAAGTAGAGGCTAAACCAGGGATCTTAGCAGCAGAAGATGTTTAGGCAGACTCCACAGCAAAGCTAGTAGTTTAGAGATAGAGCTTATATAAATTATGGAAAACAAGGTCATTTCGCCAGAGACTATAGAGGTGGTTAAAGTAACCACGTAGTAAAGGAAACTAGGCCAGCAGACGGCACATATATACAGAGAAACAACAGTACACTATAAAGAATAAAAGAGTGTTTAATTAATAATTTTGCGTATTATTACAACAATATATACTAAATTTATAAGGACGCTAAGTACAGCACAAGCTATTAGCTATAGGAGCCATTATTATCTAAGTTTAAGGGAACCAATAAACTAGCTCATAGATTGGACATTAAAGACAATAAATTTAACACAGGCGAAGCATTTACCAATAATAAGGCAATAAAGGCAGCTTACTAGAAGCATACAAACCTTAAAGAAGTCAAAATAGAAGTAGAGACTAAAACTATTACCAAATAAGGTTTAGTAACAGATACTATAACACTATTAGATATAATTTCCATCGCTTTATAAGATAATAGGAGTAATGTTTAAAAGAAACTAAGCAAGTAAATAACTGCTAGTGCTAGCTTATTACTTAATAAAGGCAAAAGGCCACAGGCTTAAGATTCTTAAGAAGAGATAAAAGAAGCTTAAAACTCTTAAAATAAAATAAGACACACCTAAGGACCCAAAACAGACAAAAACTAATAGGAGAGGGTAGTAACTTAGTTTAATAACAAACAAATAAGTATAAGACATAAGTTTAAGAACTATAAGTTCAGAGAACAAATAAAAACATCAGCAATCCTAGGTAAATATAGTATTTAGCCTAAAGATCAAACAGTTAATACCAGGATTAAAAAGCAAGACAACTATAAAGATCTAGCGGCAAAACGCAGAAAACAAGAAACTATAAATAAGTTCAGAATAAGAATTATTATATAGCAAGAGCAAAAGCTAGACAAGAGATCAGCTATACTAGGTTATATAAGGGACAGAGCACCTATACAAAGAGTTACTAATAGGCCAAGTACAGGGACACCTAGGGTAAAATAGTTAGATAAACTAGAACAAGAAAAGGATCTAGATATTCCAACTAGGTTTAAAGAAAGATATACTAAAGAATATTATAATATAGCGATAACAAGGTACTTTCTAACGGATAGACCATACACACTAAACCAGTTGTACGGAAAGTGGTATAGGCAACGACACAACAACAAATAGAAAGATTTTTATATATAGCTAGATAAAAAAGTTATCCAAGACTAACCTATTATAGAAAAACGTATAAGTCACATTAAAGAAGCATTAATTATAATATTAAGGAACCTAGAAGAGGGATCTAGGGACTAGAAAAGCAAGCAATAAATCTTAGTACCTATAGCAGAGATACCAGTAGTTAGGTTAACTAGGTATAAGTTTAAACTTAAGAATAAAGATAAACTAAGAGTTAACCTAAAACATACAGCGTATTATATACTATCGTAGATAGCTTATATAGATGATATATATAATATACATAAAGCACCAAAAGATAAGAACCGGAAGTACCTAGCAAGAATATATTAGGCACTAGAAGAAAAGCAGTTTAAAAACACTAAGTATATATATAGTTAGCACCTAGTAGAAGTATAAGGTTAAGGGGACTTAATATTTTAACCAGGAAGATTCCTTACGGAAGAATACCTAGATGGATAATAGTGGTAGAAGTACCTAAAGAACACTTATCTATAGCATATAGAGGAAAAGAAACAAACTAAGTATTAGCTAAGGTTAGACTAAGTACAAGTAGAATCTAGCAGCTAATAGTTAGGAAAAGGGGAGGCATATAGAACTAAAGGGAACTAGTATTAGAGCCTCAGACCCTTAAAGGAATTTAAGGTTAGCACCTAAATTTAAGAGCTAAGTAGCAAGATCAGCAGTTTAAAGCATTAGTAGATAGTAAAGTAACTAGAAACCACATATCACTAAAGGTAGTAGAAAGGATAGGGTTACTATATAGACAGAAGGAACACCTATATCCACTTATAACAATTTTAGGAGATTAAATAGCCTACAGAAGAGGCATTATTAATCTTAAAATAGGACCTATTTAGATAACTATTAAAGGGAGACCAGTTAGAATATCTTTTAATATCCTACTATTAGGATAGAACAAGGCGATACTAGGAATGCCTTAGTTACAGGAGTATAATCTAAAGATTAATTAGGTTATAGGTTAAGTCGATATTAAGAATACACAACGGCGTAAAGTGCAATAGCAAACCAAGTTAGTATAATACCAAGTTAGAGCGATATATAAAGAGACTAAGCGAGGCTTAAGTTATATACTAAAGAAATACCACAAGTATGGTAAAAAGTTATAGTTACTAGAAAGTGAAAAGCTATTAAAGTATATAGCTTAAAACTATAAGATAGAATTAGAAGAGGGAATAAGTCCAAAGTTTTTTCTAATCTATAAGCTTACTAAAACAGAGTCAGTAGCGCTTAAGGAGTTTATCCAGGAGAACTTATAAAAGGGATATATTAGACTATTATAGTTATTAGCAGAATATCCAGTGTTATTTATTCTAAAGAAAAACAGAAAACTTAGGATATATATAGACTATAAATAGTTAAACAGCATTACTAGAAAGGATAGGTATCCTTTACCCTTAATTAGCGAAATCTAAGACAGGATAGGCAACGTAAAGATCTTTACAAAGATAGATCTAAGATAGGCGTACCATTAGATTAGGATCAAGGAAGGTAATAAGTAGAAGGCAGCCTTTAGGTTAAAGGAAGGACTATATAAGCTATTAGTTATACAATTTAGGCTTATAAATATACTAGCAACATTCCAGAAGCAAATTAATAGTGTATTAAGAGAATACCTAGATAAATTTATTATAGTATACCTTAACAACATTATCATCTACTTAGAGAGTAAGGAAGAGCACAGAGAACATATTAAATGGGTTTTAAAGAGACTATAGAAAGAACAGATGCTAGTAGCAATTAAGAAATGCAAGTTCTTTACTAAGAAGACCAATTTTGTTAGATTTATTATTAAACTAGGCTAACTTAGTATAGATCTAAAGAAGATTAAGGCTATAGTAAATTAGTAAGAACCAGAGAATATTACACAGTTAAGATCGTTCCTAGGGTTTTGCAATTACTATAGAAGGTTTATAGCGCAATAGTTATAGGATATTAAGCCATTTATAAGGTTAATAAAGAAAGAAGAACCGTGGGTATAAGAAAAGGAGTAATAAGAACTATTTAAGAAAGTTAAAGAGTTATTTACCTAAGAGCCAGTTCTTAAGATCTATTAACCAGGTCTAGAGACGGTTATAGAAACAAATACATTAGACTTTACACTAGGGGCGTGCTTCCTATAGAAATATTAAAATAGATGGCACCCAGTAGCATACTATAGTTAGAAGATAACACCACTAGAGTTAAACTATAACATCTACAACAAGGAGTTATTAGGTATAGTTACAGCACTTAAGAAATAGAGAGCATTCTTAAAAGGCATAGAGAAACCATTTATAGTTAAGACAGACTATAAGAACCTTATAGGATTCCTAATAACAAAGGAACTTAACCAAAGACAGGTTAGATAGGCAGAAATGCTTATAAAATACTATTTCGAAATTCAGTATACTAAGGGTACAGATAATGCACGAGTAGACGCTTTAAGCAGAAGGGCTAAACTACAAAGTAGTAAAAAGCTATTAGGAGCTTTATTGCAAAAGGATTAAGATAGATTAATTAGGTATAATTATCTAAAGATTATAGTAACTAAAAAAAGTTAGATCTATAAGTTACCAAAAAATAATTAGATATAGAAGATCTAAGAAGTATAAGCAGAGGATCTAAACTTAGAGTAATATAAAAATAAAGAAGTAATGTATATACCTAAATCTATTGCAGAAGAGTTTGTTAAGGAATTCCACAAGGGAATAATATAAGGACATAACGGAGCTATAGGCTTAGTATTAAGACTTTAAAAGGAGTATATTATTTAAGGAATCTAGGGACTAGTAAGATAAGTTACTAAGAAATGCCTAGATTACTAAAGAAATAAACTAATAAGGCATAAGCCGTATGGAGGGCTATAACCTATTAAGACACTAGGAAGACCATAGGAGGTTATATTATAGGACTTTATTATTAAGCTACTAAAGTTAAGAGATCCTATTACAGAATAAGATTATAATGTGATTTTAGTAATAGTAAATAAGCTAATAAAGTAGGGATACTTTATAGCATATACTAAAGGGATATTAGTAGAAGATATCGCTAGAATCTATATAAAAAAAGTATTTGCAAGATATAGAGCACCAAATAAGATTATATTGGATAGAGATTTAAGGTTTATAGCAGCATTTTAAAAAGTGTTTCTGGTAGAATAAAGAGTTTACGTAGCAATATCTATAGTATATTATCCGCAGACGGACGGATAAATAGAAAGACTAAACTAAACACTAGAATAGTATCTAAGGCATTATATTAATTACGCACAGAATAATTGGGTATTGCTATTACCAGTTATATAGTTTACATACAATACAACACTATAAGAAGGAATAGGGATATTACTATTTAAGGCGAATTACGGATATAAGCTAAGAACATCGTTATTACCATATTAAGCAAAGAAGATAAGTAGCACAGCTAAGTAAAGAATAGAGACGTTAATAAATCTTTATATAGACCTTAAAGAAACAGCTAAACTAGTACAAGAATAAATAAAAAGGTACTATAATACTAAGAGATCTAAGGGACCAGATCTTAAGGAGGGGAATAAAGTATAGCTACTATATAAAAATTTTAAAAGTTAATAACTAAGTAAGAAGTTGGACTATGTTAGACTAGGACCTTTTAAAATTAAGTAGAGAATTTTATTAGTTATATATAAGTTAAACCTACTAGCCAAAATAAAAATCTACCCTATATAGCATATCGCAATGCTAAAGCTAGTATACGGGAATATTAAGCCACCAGTCTATAAGGCAGACACATATAGAGGATAAGAGGAAGATAAATAGTAAGTTTTAAAGATTATTAGTTATAAGGACGTAGATAACAAAACATAGTATAAAGTAAAGTGGATAGACTATAGTAAGACTACCTAGGAACCACTAAGCAACCTAAAAAACGCTATAGAAAAGGTATAGAAGTATTAGAAGAGAGTAGGTTAGGTAATATTAATAAAGAAGAATTACCAAAGAATGAGTTACCTAAGGGGGACCCAAAAGGAGCAATTACTGAGCTACTTAGAGTTGTTTCCCTTATAGGAGGAAAGCCAGTTCTTTTATTACCTAGCTTAGATAAACCCTGTTAAATAAGTTTCTACTCCTTAGAATGGACCTTCTTACGGATATGTTTAAGATAAAGAAGACGGGCAGAGGCCAATAAATAGGCTTTAAGGGTACGCTGTTAAGTAGCTGTAGCCTCCTACTCTGCTTTTTATAAACGATGAAGCTTATCTAAGGCGCTTAAGAGCTTACCGTTAAGTTTTATAGCGGTAGATTAAACATAAGACCCTATAATAAGTTACTTAGGGAACCCAAAGACTGTTAAAAGTCATAGGACGCGTATACTTAGCATTAAAGATAGAACGAACATCGCAGGATAATTAAACATTTGCTTTGGTATACTTAGAGCAAAAGGACAGGTATTAAGATAAAGAACTTACTAATATAACACACACTAACCCCGCTTTTATATAATAAGAATATGGAGACGATATTATCTCACTAAGCGATAGTATAGCAGCCACAGTGCGAGCACAGCGTTGCGCTTATAAAGAAGAAGGAGCTTTAGGTATAATAAGCAAGGATATTAACCAGACTAATTAAATAGACATTACACCTCTAGTAGACAACTTAGAGATATTAGGAATCTTTAAGGACAAAAATAAAGAGAAGGGAGATAGTATTATAGACGCTTTAAGTATAATATTATAACTACTTAAAGAAGAGTTGGCGGAAGCTAGTTGGTTAATATAGGTACGGTCTAGGATAGATCTGGTAGAACTATATAACAAAAAATAGTAAGCGAGTTATATGACGTTATATATAGTATACAAAGTATATGTAGAGTACACTATATATAATACGTATAACACATACCTTACGTATAAGAGAGGATTTCTTAGGAGTACAGTTGTGTATTTAAAGAACCTCAGTCCCTACTATAGATAGTTCTCTCCTTATAGTGAATCTTAGAATACAATTAGAGTTAATCTATTAGGCAACCACTCCACCAGTTATTATTACGTTGTTAATTTAGTTCGTACCTATATACCCAACCCATTAACAGAACCCACCGTAGTCTAAGCTATAAGGTTCTATTATACTGCTCTTTTAAATAATATCTAACCTTTTAATATGGTACTAGGACTAAAGGATTATTAGCTATATATCTAGTATCTACTAAATAGTATTTTTCTAATAGTGTATGGAAGCCTTAATCCTTTGCAAAACTAAGCACCTAGCTGTCGTGTGCAGAGCCTTCCTACTTGGGTAAAATATACACGAAGTTTATATTAAAATCGCATACCGCAAGCATGTTCTGTAATATCTAGCCCTTCCTATTTCGCCATGCCGATTGCTTAGCTACTGGCACCGAAATAGGCATATGCGAGCCGTTAAGCGCGCCTATACAGTCACCAAAAAAAGGCTATATTTTGTCGTCAGATTCGATCCGTTCGGGTATATAACTAGGCGGTAGTTTAACGATATCTTTATGCAGCTTACATAGAGCATTAAGAACTTTATAAAAAACGCTTATATAGGTAAGTTCTGGTCCTCTATAACTTTAAATATTAACTACCTATAGGCTAATTGTATGAGTTAAATATTAAAACTCCTATTTAACCATCCTTATACTTAGCCCCCCCTTATATAGCGCCATAAATATCATTAGCTTCTGCTCCGCTGATATACATTCCTACGGGCGTAATTCGTATTCATTAACCAGCTAATTAAGTAGCAATTTGAACGTCCTTTGGTCTATATAGGTAAGCGTTTTAATCGCCTTAGAAGGACCGTATAATAGCTCTACCATTATTGCCTTACTATACAGAGGATTGAATATCTGCTAGCGCTTGCTATTTAATATAGGAAGGTTTTTCGCACCTTTAATAAGCACATGGAACAGCGCCAGCAGCGTATAGAGGCCTGCGTACACTGCTTTGGATATATAAGGCTTTATACTTAAGGTTGGTAATAATCACGTAATCCTTTAAAAAAACATTATAATTAAGGTCGGATTAATTAAACAGGTCGCCTAGGTTACCTAGGTAGACATACAGGACCCCCCCTTTTAAATAGAGGGTGCAGGTAGGATTCCACCTATTTAACGGCCCAGGTGGGTAAATTCGCGCAGTCTATACTACTTTTGGCTATGTAATCGCGGGAAGCGCAAGGACGTCAAACAGGCCAGGTGGAATATTAATTTCAGCTGCCAAGACGACTCAACAGGTAGAAATCGAACAGGTGAGGTAAACAAAGCAGCTCCTACCTGTTGGATATTTGATCGACCTGGAAATATCGACCTGTTCGTTCCAGGTGGGTTTTTTGGGCGACGAACAGGTGGGCGCGATCAGGTGAAAAAAAGTTAGTAAACCAGCCCTGAATCGCTCACCCTGCTAAGCTTCGCATGATCCGAACGCATGAGTTGCCAAAAGGCGGATGTAGGCAGGTCAAGGTTTGTCCCTAACTTCACAAGCCAACGGCCATCAGCGAAGGGAAGTGGAATTTGACGCCCTGGAATGCCTCTCCCTCAACCGAGCTCAACACCAAAGTGGAACTCAGGTCTCGAAAAGACACTCGAATTGATCTGAGACCTGTCGACCGGAAGATTGACATCATGGAAGAAAGATGGCTCCATTGGTCGGTCGAACTGTCAAGCTATCGACCGAACAGCCCCCGGAGAGGCGACGGGACAGCAAGACACAGGTTTGATGGTGAGGAAGAGAGAAACGGAGGGCTAGAAATTATTTTATGCGACAGTTTCTTGGCACGCTAGTCGATACTAGGGATAATGAATTTTCAGCCTCAACTCCCGGCCTGCCTGCCTGCCTCCCCAAACATTCGCCATCATTTCCAGCAGGACCGAGCCGCCAGCTCGCTTTTGCAGCCCATTGGGAGGCCCTCATCTACCTTATCATATATATCTGGCTTCTTTACTTGATTTTCTGCGACACCAACATAATCATGGATGCCATCTCTATCGAAGAAGCGAACAAGATTCGCGTGGCTATGGGTATGAAACCCCTCCCAGTCCCTGGCGCGCCTACCTCTACTGGCCCCGTCTTCAAAGATTCAAAGAAAGATGATGGCTCGGATGAAGAGCCAGCGAGTACCCTTGAAACTCGAACGGCGGCAAGCTACGACAACTGGAAAAAACTTCAGGACGAAGCCGAGGCCAAAGCAAAACGTGAGGCTCAGAAAGTGGCTATAAAAAAAGCTCGTGAGCAAGCCCAGAGGTTCGCGAAACTTGATGGGAAAGGCCTTGGAGAGGGAGAGGATGATGTGGATACAAAGACCTGGTTGCTACAGTCGAAGAAGCGGCAGAAGAAGGCGAAGAAGCTAGAGGAAGAATTAGCGGAGCGGGAGAGGCAAGCGTTAGCTGCTGCTGAATATACTGCCGCCGATCTTGCCGGAGTTAAGGTCGGGCACGAGTTGAACGAATTTGGCGAAGGCGAAGAGCAAATATTAGTTCTGAAGGACGCTGCTGTCGACGACGAAGATGAAGATGACCAGCTGGAAGCTGTGGAGTTAAAAGAGAAGGAGAGGCTGAAGGAGAAGTTGGAATCGAAGAAGAGAAAACGGGTTTACGATCCAAATGATGTGGATGAAAGTGGACAGAGCTCGATCCTCGGTCAGTATGACGAGGAGATCGAGGGTAAGAAGAGGAAGGTCTTCACATTGGATGGCCAGGGAAGAACTGTGGAAGAGGCGGAAATGGCTGAACAGGATGCCTCTGAGTTAAAGAAAGGTATAAGTATTAGTCTGGATATCTTAAAGGACGATACTCCTATCTCCGACTACAAAGACATCTCGGAGGTCAAGGTCCGCAAGCCAAAGAAGTCAAAAACTACTCGAAAGAAAACCATTGACGATGATGATATCTTTCCGGTTGCGGGGATGGATGCCTTAGTAACTACTGCTGAGCATGACATAATGGAGATAGATGCTCCCAATAGTGCACCAGTAAAGCCAAAGAAAAGCACATTCAATGAATCATTCATAGATGATGAGGATCTCCAGACGAACCTAGCGATGCAGCGCAGAGCAGCTCTCAAGAAACGCAAGAAAATGCGTCCAGAAGACATTGCAAGACAGCTTCGTGAAGAAGCATCTGCTACGCCCAATGTCATACAGACCACCGAGGAGCCTGGGGAGGAGCCTGGGCTTGTAATTGATGAGACCTCTGAATTTGTTGCAAACCTGCAGAAACCCGCAGCGCCAGAACGCCAACGCCAGAAGTCGAGTCAACCGGCGAATGGCACCACTTCCATGGATGTTGATTCTCCACTCGTTGACGCGGAAGGTAATGTCGAAATGGCCCAATCTTACAACGAGGTCGAAGACGAACAGGAACACCAAGAACGCGCGATGCGCAGTGTGTCTGCTGACATCACTGGGAACGGTCTTGAAGAAGAAGCGACACTCAACAAAGGTGTTGGCTCAGCCCTCACTATGTTGAAGCAACGTGGTCTTCTGAAGACCGCTGATTCTGGCGACCTGAATGCATATTACCGGGAGCGCCAGCGATTCCTTGCTGACAAGCAAAAAGCTGAAACCCAGGCCGAGCGTCTCGCAAGAGAACAGCGTGAGCGTGATCGTAAGAGTGGCCGCCTAGATCAGATGACCCCCCGCGAGCGTGAAGAATGGGCTCGTCGGAATAATACTCAGAGGGACCAAATTGAGTCTCGCAAGATGGCTGAGATATTCAATAAGGAATACAAACCTAATGTTGAGCTGAAGTATGTGGATGAGTTTGGACGGCAGATGAACCAAAAAGAGGCGTTCAAGCATTTGTCACATCAATTCCACGGGAAGGGAAGCGGCAAGCAGAAGACAGAGAAGCGACTCAAGAAGATAGAAGATGAAAAGAAGAGAGAGGCAGCCAGCACTTTGGACTCGAGCCAGCATACTGGCATGACAAGCGCTCAAGGAGCCCAAGCGAAGAAGCATAGGCAAGCGGGCGTGAGGTTGCAGTAAGAGTAGTACGGCTGCAAGTTGGAATGGTGTCTTATTCGGTTTTTGATGCTTTGCAAGGTTAGTATGCACTGTGGATACGTAACTGGAATTCATATTAAAAATTTGATGTTTAGACCACCTACCCATTTGTCCCAGTGATGGTATGTAAGCCACATGATGCCACATGCTAATCTTTTCAGCTGAATTCGTGGTCTCCTTTCCGACTTCAACACATTTATATCACAGGCCTGCCATATTGACTAATCCTACAGTGCCGTGACTCATATTACTGAATTCAGAGCATTATCCGTAAACCTGTTTGTCACTGAAATTCCACCTCCATGTTCAACCAGTAATATTATCACTATTAACTAATTGAATTCATACTCCCAATGCAGAGCCGTTCTGTCAGCTGTAGGACTAACGGTATGCGTTTGCCCTTATGACTACCATAATGACTTTCTATCTACCGCGCTTATAAAACCTTAGACAATTTAATAGACAAAATAACCTAGCAGAAATTTAACAGAACAAATTTAAAGAAAATGAATTTAGGGGGGCCACTACTAGTTGCACACCCCCCACTGAACAGGCTTAGATTATTCCTCGGGTTAGAACGTCATATATGTTTGACTTGTTTACATCTGCATTAGTCGCGCGCCCATACCTAAATTAACACCTCGCATTTACATTACTTTTCCCTACATCTACCATAGCTCTTAACCCACCTCCGTTGAAGCTGTACGATTGCGCAAACTTTGCCCTTAATAACATCGAGTTCGCCAAAGGGTAGGGCTGTGCGGCGCGGGCGTGGGCGTGGGCGCGGACGTAGGCGCAGAGGCAATGCGCAGACCTTAAGCAGGGGTGGTAGCAACCAAGTTAGTTTAAGTACTACCTTACAGATCACTATGCAATCCGACTTAGGAGCAAATAGGTAACGTGGGACCCCAGGAAGCGAGACACCCCCAAGCGAGACACTCTTTATCTTCAAATAATCCCCCCCCTTAATAAATAATATAATAATAAAAATTAATAATAACGTACTCCACAAGCGAGTCGGCCACCTTAAAACTTACCAAAAATTAGAAAAATCGCATCTTAGTATCTCGACAACCACTTAATAATAAATTCTAATAATTTGGCTTTAGGCTTTTATATATACTTTATAGCTTCTATTAAAGTTATATAGTAAATAGTTTAGTAGTTTTTAAGATATAGCGATTTGGCCTCAATTTGGCCCCCAAATTGCTATATCTTAAAAACTACTATACTATATACTATATAACTTGGGTATTAGCTATAGAGCGTATATAAAAGTCCAAATCCAAATCATTAGAATTTATTACTAAGTGGTTGTTGAGATACTAAGGTGTGATTTTTCTAATTTTTAGTAAGTTTTAAAGTGGCCGACTCGCTTATAGAGTACGTTATAATTATTTAATATATAAAAATTGAAAAAATAAAATATAAATATAAAAATATATATCTATTTAAGTTTTAATAATCTTATTAACTTTATATTAAAAATAGTAATAAATAAGCTATTTACTATTGTCGGTATACTCGCTTTATCAACGTTCACGAATATCACTTGTAGTGGTACGTATGCGGTGTTGAAGTTGGTAGTTTAATTGTTGTCTAGAAATAGGGGTTTGCTCCAAGGTTAGATTAGCTAGTCTTGCTTCATAGTTCCGTAACCACGTTACGTAACTAATATTCCGATACTAGAGCAACTCTAAGAAGGCTAATCTACACTCTAAAGCCAAGTCTGTTTCTAGACTATTTGTAGCATATACGCAATAGCTAAAGATCTAATTAATATATAATAGTTTCCACGCTCCTCTTATAGGTCCGTAATTACATAACTAGTGTTACGGCTTGTACTAATACCTCTAAACTAAAGCTTGTAGAATGCTGTATTATAGAAACACTAAGCTAAGGAAAAGAAGGAGAAGAATTATTAGGGGTAGCAGGTTAACATATCGCGAGGGCCGCTAAGGCGCTAGTGGTAAGCAAGCCAATAGTGATTTTCTATACTGGGTATGGAAAATCCTGATTGGCTAGTTAAACTTAGGGTCCATAAAATATGGCGGGTGGCGTACCCAATACTATTACAACCTATAAACTACCTTCTATTACTCCTTACGCTCTACCTAACCTATAGCCTGTATATCGACTTGGTTCGTGTCAATAAGTCGCTGTAGGGCGATATAGGGCTTCCCCTTAGTTATTGCGTCCGTAGGGTTAGCTTTACTATTAATCCATTTAACCTCTGTAATCTGCCGACGTTCGTAGGCTTATTATAGGCATATTACATCAATCATCAATCGCTTCTCTTGTGTGGTTCCGAGTCGTACGAGACAGTTGTATAGCGACTTAGAATCGGTGCAAAGCATAAGTAGGAGGTTGATCTGTAGGACTTTGTCTACCATAGACTTAATGGTGACGGCGATGTTAAAGCTGTGAGCTATTTTATAGAGTTTGGAAGCCAGAACACTTCTGGTAACTCTTTTACACTTAATTAAGCTCTAATGGACGATATTGGCCTTCTTAGTTATGTTAGCTAGTATAATAACGTAGCCAATTTGCGAAGAGAGGTCCTTATTGTTGGTAAAGGAAGCGTCCATAAAGACTAAGAGCTGTAGGGTTTTAGCCTCTAATTTGATAAACTTAAGACCTCTATATAAGTTCTAAATCTGCCAACTTAGGCGTTTATTTAACTCCTTTGTGTTTGCCTCTTTAGGATTAGTTACCTAGACAGTAAAGGATAAGTTAAATAAAGCCTCTAGTTAATAGACTAAGGTGATATAGGCTCCTCTAGCGCGTTAAGCAATATACTAGTCCTTTAGCATAAGTAGGCCGCGTGTAATTCCTCTAGAGCTAGTGCTGTTTACTAGCGTAGTGTTAACCATACTAAGGTTCTTATACTGGCGCTTTTACGTTAGTGTAATACTCTTGTCTTGTGCTAATTGAATAAGTCCTCTATTAAACTTAACTAGTGTATTAGTAGTTAGTTACTCTCGCTCCTTAGCCATAAATTTAGCCTTATATAGTTCACTTTGTTCAGCCTCTGCAAAGGTGTTATCTGCAAGGAATAGCGTATTATTAGTCTGTAAGCCAACGATTCCAAAAGGTTTGTTGCTGTAAAGTAAGCAAGGGTCGTATATAGACTGGTCCATTTATAGCTGATTGACGTGGTATAAATAGTAGGTCTTAAACAAGTAATTTCCAGCTTTAGGTACTCCGTAAAGTGGCTTTACAACCTTTAAAATAGAGTCCTTATTAATTCCCAATTATTTGTTTAGCTTGTGTGGTGGTTATACATAGAACTCGCAGTTTAGGTTTGTAGTAGACTGGATATAGGCTTATAAGATGTCTTAGAGGTAGAGTTATATCTGCGGTAGTATAGTAGCGATATAAAGAATTAGCCGCTAGCTGACTCGTTAAATTGTTAGTAACTAAGTAAGGACTAGCTCTTTCTCTAAATTGTTATAGGCCTATATAACAAGTTGTGATTTCTTAAAGGCTTTGTTGGTTCCCTTATTCTTAGTCTTATTAATAAACCGTGAATTAAAGAGTTTGACCCCCTTTGGTATATTATGTAGCTTAATAATCTTAAAGACGCCTTTCTTGAGTAGGCCTGTAACCTCCTTTTATTGTGAAGCGCTGAATTGGGTGTTACCATTGTTCTCTGTAATATTACCCGTGAATGCACCTGTATCTATTATAGCGTCTGTAATAACCGTGTCTGCGACGGCTGTAAGTAATGGGTATTTACGGGGGCGACCTCTGCCTCGCTTTGGCGGTAGCTATGGTTCAGCTTCAGCTTTAGGTGACAGTTAAGGTTCAGCTAGTAAAGGTACTGGTTTAGCTAATTTAATAGACTCTCGTGGTTCAATAGAGTCTTATAGGTCTAATAGATAAGGTTTCACAACCGTAGAGCGGAAGGTTGTAGGCCTATTTAGTAGCTTTACGGTGCAGGTCTTACCGTTAACGGTAAGCAGCATGTGTGGCCTATTCTAATAACCACTTTAGCCAGTGTTGCCTTCTCTCTAGACTAGGACAGGCGAACTAGGTAGGAGGCCGTAAATAGCGTTAATTTATAGTCCATTTCGCATATTAAGAGCGTTAGCGATCTGTTGTTCAGCTTATAGCTTCTAGATTTCCGCTATTACTTTCTTAATAGCCGCGGCTCGCTGTATAACTAAGGGTGATGGTGCGTCCGATTTAACTATTTAGGGGTAGGCTCCAAAGATTAGGAGTGTAGGGACTAGGCCTTTTGGGCCAGCTGTGTTATTAATGGCTTTAAAAGCTATTTATAGGGCTATCTCCTTACTAATTTTAGGGATTTCAGATGTAATAATTTGGTAGGCTTGTTATAGCGGACTATAGTAACGCTCTACCATTTCAATAGAATTGTGTGATTCGACTAGAACTGACTTTATAGTTACTCCTATAGTAGTAGTGTAGTGCTTAAACTCCTTACTGATGAAGTTCTTCCTAGCGTCTGTAGTGATTAAGTCTAGTGGTCCTAAATAGCTATTAATCTAGCACATTCGTAGAATGTTCTAAGTGTGCTTGGCGCTGATATCTTATAGCCATCTACTAGCTTGAAATTAAGTTGCTTTATTGACTACGTATAGTAGAGGGGAGCCGCTGATATATATAATGTTAATGATAATATTATAGTTGAAATTAACATCGTCTTATAAGGTAAAGCGAAATCTACTTAGAGATCTACCAAACTTCTAGTAGTAGTGGCAGAGTTTAGTTAGCTCTTTAATAGCAGATCTATCAGTATTATAGCCGTAGCTAGTCTTATTAAGAAGCTTTTGTAGTCTATTAACTAACGGGTGACTAAATCGATAGTATAGACGTCGTAGCTCTACGTTAGTTAAGTAGTAAGGGTTCGCGTTAAAAGACTTAACCAGATAAGACTGTAAAGAGAAGCTCTATATAAGAAACGGGTGGCCAAATCGTCTAACTACTGGCACCTTTTTAGTGCGAGTAATAATGACGTCCTTTAGGTTATTATATTTAATATAGAGTCTATCCATATCTGCTAAGCAAAGTAGGAAAGGAGTATCTGCTTTAATGATATGGAATTATACCTTGCCTATAGGGCTGTTAACGTCTATAGTTCTAATAGACGTAGAGGCTCTAATCCTAAATTAGACAGTTACTTGGCCCTTGGTTGACGTGTTAAGACTTATAGACTTATCTACGGCCTGTAGGGCTTAGAATTGGCCATAGCCAGCTGTAGACTTATGTAAAGCACCTATATTGATCATGATTCCCATAAAGACCGTTAAGGTATATCATAACGCTATAGTTATGGTCGTATTATAGGCGAATGGGTTAGTCTCTATGTAAGGTTTTATAGCAGACTCTATGGTAAGTTCTAAAGCCATAAGCAGGTATATACAAGCCTTATTAGCTAGCTCTATGCTTATAGAGGTTGCTTCCTCTATAGTAAGTATTCCAAAGGTAGTAATATAGGCAGAACTATTATTAGGTTCTCCGGCATTGCTCCCAGAGTTATTAGTGTTGTATATATAGGCTTCAAAGTCTAAGTTATCCTCTTTATCTCTTTTACAGGCGGCGACGTATTATTTAAAGTGGTTGTTAAAGTTGCCCTTATTACGGCCCTTGATATTAATAAAACGTCTCTTATAGTTATCTCTGGACCGATTACGCTCCTCCTCTATGTGTTTCCACGAGCGGCAGTCCTCCTTCTTGCAGATATAGCACTTGGCCTTTAGTCTGCCGTTAGTTCTATAGGGGCGATTGCTGCTATAGCAATTGGTGTTTTGGTCTCAATTTTGGTTATTTTAATAGTAACATCAATCCGTAAAAAAGGCTTAGTAAGACGATCTTATTAAGGCCTATAGGGGGTGTTCTTTTTCCCACGCAACAATGGAGGATTATAGCTTACTAATTAACTAAGAGAGGTCTTCTAAAGGGTTAGAGACAGTAATACGGCATACTAGCACTCCCTAGCAAGCAGTAACCAACTTATTTATAAAAATACGGTTCGTATAAAAGTCTAGGTATAGTCTATAACGTTGCTTTAGCAGTTTATCTACAAGTAGTTAGAAGTTCTAATAAATTGACTTATTAGGGTTCTCGTCTATAACTCCTTGGAGGGTCATACTGTTCCACTCTGTAAGGTTCTTGCGGTAGTATTCTAGCCCTTTAAAGAACTGTTGTATATAGTTGCAGGCTTCCGTAAAAGGTCTTGACTTGAGGTTGCTGTTATAGTAGTGGTCCTAAGTAAGTCCTTTTAGTATGCTAGGGAATGCCACTATATAGCCTTCTAGTAGTAAGCCAGATCTCTTACAGATGTTATAGAAGATAGTCAGCTTAAAGTTAAAGCTATTACTAACTCCATTGTACTTTTGGTCGTCTGTGTAGATCTTTATAATTATGGCTACCTCTTTGCTATATCTAGGTTCTTGTCTAGGTCCTTACTCCATACTAGGCACAGCTGGTTTAGGTGGTGTATGTGTGTATAGCTGCTGCGGTTGCTGTGGCTGCTGTAGCTGCTATAGTTGCTACTCTCTTGGCTATAGCAGTTAGTCGATAAGAGCGTGGATTTAGTTGTAATTGGAGGATTAAGGACCGGGAGGGGTAGTAGGGGCAGCGATCAGAGTAGCTGGCGGTATAGTGGTAGGAGTAGATCTGGGGGGGGTAGCAGGGGTAGTAGGGGCAGCGACCGGAGTAGCTGGTGGTACAGTAATTGGAGTAGCTGGCGGTGCAGCAATTAGAGTAGCTGGTAGTGCAGCGAGCTTATCTAGGGTCACATTAAGTCGGTCTTGTAGAGCTACAGTAATCATTAGCTTGATATTATTAAGGGCTAGACCAATCTCTTTATCCGTCTATTCGTGAAACTCTTCTTTATTAGCAACATCCGTTAGTACCTTGCCAAGGGAGTATCTCTTATCTTACTTAACAATATATACTCCTTTCTTAACTAGGTATTTACGGATTCCCATTCTAGTATTAGATCATACTTATGTAAAGATTTCTGGTGTAAAGTCCTTAAAGTCTTCCTAAAACACTATCCATAATAAAGAGTCTGTAAGGTTAGATTGTGTGTATAGGTGCATCTTAGTCTCTATATACTCCGCTAGATTATTATCTATAGCCGTCTTTAAGTCGATTCTATTGCCGTATTTAGCAATTCTTTCCTTTTAGTTAATTTCCATGTTGTTGTGTTTTTGTGTATGTTTGGTTTAAGGTTAAGTAGAGGTTCTAGAGGTTTGAGTTTAAAGTTAAGGTTTAAAGTCGGGGTTAAGGTTAAGGTTAAGGTTATATTAAGGTCAGGGGTATAGTCGAGGTTGAGGTTAAGGGTATAAAGGTATATATGTGTCCTATTAACAAATCTACAGTTCTTGGACACTGTAGACAATTTTTAGCAGAGATATAGTCCTCTAGGCAATCTGATATGTCAACAGTTAAGTTAATACGTGGTTTTAAGCTTTAAGGGTCCTCTAGGCGATCTGGCGCGTTAGCAGTTAAGCTAATACGTAGTTTCGAGCTTTAAGGATAACGTAGCTCTCTTTAAGTAAAGATATGATTCTCTAGGCGATCTAACGCATTAGTAAGCTGATATGTGGTCTTGAGCTTTGAGGGTAACGTAGTTTTCTCCTTTAACTGAAATAGGGCGATAGCTCTGTGATCTAATGCGTTAGCAGTTAAGCTAATGCGTGGTTTTGAGCTTTGCTATTGCGTATTTCCTAATCTATATGTCTACTAATCAGTGTCGGTATACTCGCTTTATTAACGTTCATGAATATCACTTGTAGTGGTACGTATGCGGTGTTGAAGTTAGTAGTTTAATTGTTGTCTAGAAATAGGGGTTTGCTCCAAGGTTAGATTAGCTAGTCCCGCTTTGTGGTTCCGTAACCACGTCACGTAACTAACATTCCGACAACTATTTAAAAGTTAGTATTTTTATATTTTCTATATTTTTTATATATCTACATACATATAATAAATAACTTATATATATAAAATTAATGCATAATAATACTATTAATGTAAAATTTTAATAGAAATTTATATATCTATTAAATATTAAAATAGACTTATATATTATAATTATAATTATTTTTGCCATTTTTATATTTTATAATATTTCTATAATAATATGTATAGTTATAAAAAACTATAATTATAGCATAGCAATATAAGAATATATATAAATTATATATGTAAATTAATAAATTAATAAATAATTAAATAATTAAATAATAGTATAATAAATATTATAAACTAATACTTTTAAATAATAATTATATATATAATTAATTAATAATTCATTGCTTAACGTCCAATTTGGATCCCTATTGGGCCCACGCGGACTACTCCTTATATATATATAGGAAGAAAACTCTATATAAGAAAACCCTGTAATCCATCTCCTCGCCTTTTAAGACTCGCCTACTAGCGCCTATAAGGCGCCTACGAGTTGCCTATAGTACTCTACTACCTTACTTTTTAACCTTTTTGGGAACTACTGCTGCCATAACAAGCCTATAGACGCGCTAGTATTATAAACTTTACTCTATTACGATAGAGTTGTTAGGGGGCGGCTATTGCTCGCCCCTTTGCCTTCTATTACCATTTCCTTTATAACCCGAAACTGGTCTAGTATATTTTGGCTAATAAGCCACTAGGTAACCGCCTTAAGACCTTTCTATATTAAGAGTAGTGTATTATAGTTCTCTGTACTAGCTGCTAAGAGCATTACTTCTTAGTTGGTGCGTTAGGGGCATAATAGTATTATATATTTTGGTATCTGTCTTAGCTAGCCATATTTGTATCTTAGGCTACCTACTAGGACGCCTACCTAGTAAAGCTAATCTTTTAGTCCTATTATTCCTGTTCTTAAAAGTGTTGCTATTATATTTTCTACCTTTATTAGGCCTTCTTAGAGCCCTTAGGTATTTGCCCCCTATAGCGTTAACTATGCTATAGCTTAAGTTTCTCTTACCTAGGTTAGCCTTTGTACCTTTAACTTCTATATACCTCTTTAGTGTTGGTCCAACCAGTATTATATTATAGTAGATAGTTTCCTAGCATTCTTTTATACTCTACTTTAGCTCCTTTCTCTCTCTTACTATTATCTTTACTAGCCCCTTATACGTCTCCCTTCCTTCTTTATATGGGCCTGGGCCCTAATATAGCACTATTCTTCTTCTGCTTTCTTTACCTATTTCTCTAATATATCTTCCCTACTTTAAGGTTATTGGGTTGTTCTCCTATAGGGCACCCTAGGGTCCCTCTATAGATTATTTAGGCGTGTCTTAATATACTTTATGTCACGATGACGAAGTATTACATGCGAACACTAGATGAACAAGCATCAGATTCGTGGAATTGATAGCTACGTACGGCTATCGTGGAGACTTAGGAGGATTGCTGGAGAGCTCAACAAGAATGCAGCTGCGGGCGAATCTATATAGGGGCAATCGGGGCGGACAAACTAGCTGCCGAGCGATATCAAATAAGGGAGGAAGTAAACAAATAAAGAAAGGAATCCCATGACGCCAGCTACGCGCACCGCGTAGTGCATGTAACGGGCAGTCACGTGACACTTTATAATATTAAAGTTACGTTTATTTTACGCCCTTTATATTATAGCGGCTTTAATATATAGTTATAGGGGGGGAATATTGGCTTCCTTTTTAAGTAGTGCTATAGCCATTCGCTTATACCCGCCTATTATACTCTAGAGGCAAGCTGTTTAGACCTTTTAAAGTAGTTTAAGGAGTAATTTAGGAGGGCCTTTCTTAGTTTCTCTAATAGCCTAGATACTAGATCTATATATTATAGTTAGCCAGATAACTGCTATATATAGTAGGCGTAATCTCTAGAAGTATAGGCCCTATATAGAATTAACAATCCTAGACAATGTAATATACTATACTTAGCCCTTATGGGCCGCTTATATTATATATACGCTCCACCAAAGCTTATTGTCTACCTATACTCCTAATACCCTTAGGCCCTAAACTGGTTAACCCCTAAAGCCTTAGATATAAATTATATACTAAAGATCTGCAGATTAGTTACGTTTTCTTATAAAATAGATTAGCTAGTATTTCTCTAGTAAGAATTAGACTCTATATTGTCTTGCCTATTCTATATAGGTATTATAGGCTTTCTCTAGTATTCTATAGTATTCTATAGCTATTAGCCTATATATAATTAGGTTTGTATTATTAATAAAGCCTATCCCCTATATTGCCCCTTCTTTAAAAGAGTTAAGTAGGTTACTTATAAAGAGAAGGAAGAGTATAGGTAAGAGGGGTAATTCTTATAGTATTTCTATTATAACTATAATAGGGTGGCTCTGGTATCTGCTAAAGACTAGTAATATTTCTTTTTAGCCTATAAACCCTTAAATAAATTATATAATCTATTCTAGAAAGCCCTTTGTCTTAAGGATATATAGGAGGCGCTTATAGGGTATATTATTATAGGCACCGCTAATATCTAGGCTAAGCATTAATACTATAAAGTCCCTTCACATCGCCTATATAGATTTAACGGTGATAGTAAGTAGCGTAAGTGCTAATAGTGTTAAGCAGTTCTTTTTTGCCCCTATTTGGCTTTATAGTAGTAAGGCGTATTCCTTAGCCGTGTCTACTATGTAGTCTGCTATTACCCTTTCTAAGATCTTGCTAAGAGTGTTTTCTAAGGCAATAGGGCAGTAGCTTTCTGGGGTTAAGTAATCTGCTTTGCCTTCTTTTTATAGAACAACCGTCGTTATAGCTCTACTAAGTTGTGGGTAGTAGCCTATAGCAAAGCATGCTCTAGCTATATCTACAAGCTAAGGTGCTATAAGTGGTCCATAGGTCTTTAAGGCCTTATTTAGAATCCTATCTAAACCTAGTGCTATATTATTTAAAAGGCGGCTAATAGTTCTAGCCATTTCCTCTATTATTATATTGCTGTTAACCTATAGGCAAGTCACTGGTGTTTTGCCTATAATATTACTAAGGTTAGCTGGAACTGGTTAGGGGAAGAACCTTTTTATAAGGATCTTTACCTTCTTATTATTGTTATTAGTGGCCTGTAATTCCCCTGCTCTTTATAGGGGCGGTAGGTATAGATCTTCTACTAGGCGCCCTACCTTTTTTTTTTTTACCCATTTTGCTATAGCCTAAAGGCCCTTATTATAGGGGAAGCTTGGTTAGAAGTATGCTTATTTATAAACCATCTCTAGTTATTCCTTACTTCTTTTTTTAGGGTATTCTTTAACTAGTTTCTTGTGTCTTTATATTATTTCTTATCTTTAGGATTATAGCTGCTTATATATTTCCTTCTTGCTTATTGTTAGCTAGTAATAAGAACTGCGTATTATGCGGACTATATATATCGCGTATAGGGGCCCAGTTATAAGACTAGGCAGTGCTCTTCTAGCCCATTTTTAATTACTGCCTAGATCCTTTCTAGTCTTTGGTTAATCTCCTTAGGGGTAGCTAATAAGCCTTGCTTATTTAGTATTAGGTGGATTTCTTCTAGGTCTTAAAGATATTATTTAACTATATTAAGAAATCTGTCTGTCTTAAGCTTCCTTATTATATATCTTTTACTATTTAGTTGCGCTTTAATATCTAGATCTAGCTGTATCTAGATGGGGATATAGTCTAAGGCGAGTGCCTATTCTTCTTCGGGGTTGCACCTTTTAAGTCTCTAGTATAGGCCTTCGTCCATAATATATATATAATTAATGAATAATATAAATTATATTGCTATTATAAGTATAAAAATAATAATTCTTTAGAAAATAGTTTGAAATTTTTGAAAAATTAAAAAACTAATATATTTTAATATAATTTTAGGGTAACAGTAGAGGGACACCCCCTAATTGATATATAGACACCCCCCGCTAATTAAGTTTAGTTCCTTCCTAATTAAGTTAGAATATTGTATGAATTTAAGGTGTTTATATCTACGTCGTAAAAATTAAATTATTAAAATATAACTTTTATAATTGTAACACCTTAATTAAGTCTTAATTTTAACTATAGTACAACTAGTAAAGTTTAAATTAAGGTTAGAATGTACTAAAGGAGCCCTTAGTAAAGTCCTTATAAAAGGGCAGAGCTCCTAGGCCTCTAAAAGCCTACTAAATACCACCGCCAATATTGGGCAAGGCACCTCCAATAGTATCTCAAGTTCTACCATTATTTGTACTACCTATAACCCCCCCTACCTACTCCTAAGTTAATTAATTAGATAATATAGTACCCTATAAGGCGCCGCGTGAACTTATTTAGGTGCTACTACCTCTGCTTAATGCCTATAAACTGCCTCTGCGAGTACGCCCACGCCTATGCCCATGCCTACGCTTACGCCTACGCCCACGCGTAGTATACCCGGTATTCTATTTAAATGCTGATGGCTCGCAACAAGTTGATATATTAACGCGAATAGAGCTAGCTGGGCGGCCGCGGCGGCGCTTAATAGTTAGAGGCTATTGGATAAGATATAGAGGATTAATAGGTAGGCTGGGAGGACAATCTAACCAAGGACGATTAAACCACTAGTGTATATTAATTTCGGTAAGCTGAATATTTAGTACTAAGGTGGCGCTTTAATGCAGCTGCTGGTAAATCGTGTGGTAGTAGGGGAGGCTGTATATTACAGTTTATGCGCTGTTACAAATTAGCTAGTAATTAGGAGACTTTGCAAGCTTTAGTTGGACCTTAAGGTAATAGAGGCACTAAGGCGTTACTTTATATAGGATATTATTAAACTCTGGCTCGCAAACGTTATATAGAGGGCTGTCTTGGTAGTGAGCTAGGGTTACTCTATATTTATTTACGTTGTTCTTAATAAGGTTCTTAATATTTAAGACAACGTTAAATAGATTGCTGGTGGAAACTTAAAGGAACAGCTTTAATTTAGCGTACGCGCCCTTAAGTCGTGATAAACTACTAGGAAGAGTTAGCTAATGGCCTAAATGCTCTATAGGTACCACTTTTTAACTTACCAATTTCCGAAATATATAAATAGATCCGTGTAGTAGGTAGCGAACTCTCTCCTATATAACCACCACTTATCTTTAAAGTAGTTAATAAGTTGTTCCTAATTGTTGTAGTCCTCCATAAGCTGGTCCTAGGCTATAGTAAACTTCTCTAATGTATTTTGGCTGTAGTAATCTACCTAGCGCTTTATAAAGTTGTTATAAAGCTCTTAAATTGTTTCCTTCTCCTTATTAGATAGGTCTCCTTATATTACCCAGTTACTCTATATATACATAAGGACGTTCTTAGCAACGTACTATAGGTAGAGGAGCTAAGGGACACCAGGAAAGTATATGCGTAGTGTATTCTTAAGCGCCTGTTCCTTATCTATGATTACAACTTTAGGCTTTAAATTGTAATGGTAGTAGAGAAGATAAAATTGTTAAATTGCGAAGCTATAATTAATCTCTATTTCGCCCGGTAGAAAGTAGTAAGCAAGCTTAAAGTTCTGCTTAGTATTACTGACCCCTACTATATATAGGAAGGGCATCTTAAACTTATTAGTTTTGTAGGTATAATTAAGTAGTAGAATGTTAGGATTCTTTTAAAAGAACTTAATTAATTCTGGATAAGTAAAGAATAAGGACTTAACGTAATTGCTATCATCTTCCTTATGCGCGAAGTAGTATTTTAATTTAGGAATGTCTCTACTGTAGTCGCCAAGAGCTTTAATTAATGCTTAAATAGAGGTAAGGCCTCTAAGAGCTCTCTTCTTATACACCTTCTATTTGTTATAGATATCCTAAATACTTATTGTAATATCCTTCTTTAGCAGATTTGTAAGTATTTTACTAGCCCTAATACTACTGCTTAACATATTAGCAATTATTTTGTTTGTATTATAAGTTCGCTAACAGTATTACGGTAGAGTAATTGGATTAATAGCTGCTTTGTAATTATAAGTAGGATCTTTTACTTCTAAACCCTAGCCAATTAGTGTACGCGTTAGTGTAGCTTTAAAGGGACATTCCGTTATGCAAGAGCCAGTAGAGCGCGCTCTAGAGGTGTTAGTATAGGCGCGGCCTTTGGCACACCGAAGCCATATCTTTTGTACAGTTAGTAGTGTCTGCTTGTCGGTTTTAGATCGGAAAGTTGTAACTATATAGCCCTAGCCTTTTGCAAACTTATTAATATCGTTAATTGCAAGCTCTGGAAAGTTGTATACCTTCTGGGGAGGTGGGTTGAGGGCCATAGTAGAGGCAGGGATAGGTAAGGCAAATGCGAGGTAATGTTTTGGGTAATAGGCGCGCGACAGTTGTGCAGCGATGCAGATGCAAAACAACTTAAATTTATATGATATTCTAACTTGATTAGGAAGAAACTAAACTTAATTAGTAGGGGGTGTCTATATATTAATTAGGGGGTGTCTATATATTAATTAGGGGGTGTCTATATATTAATTAGGGGGTGTCTATATATTAATTAGGGGGTGTCTATATATTAATTA
>Ga0307507_10003054_pt1 | contig 33475 bp, 10 predicted proteins | sample 7_EM_MG_FD_207223 | JGI IMG/M metagenome (GOLD analysis project Ga0307507, IMG submission 207223) | Populus trichocarpa ectomycorrhiza microbial communities from riparian zone in the Pacific Northwest, United States - 7_EM | ecosystem: Host-associated > Plants > Roots > Unclassified | place...
TGATCTTCACGAAGCACTTTTATGCCAATACGCTCTCCTAGCCTGTCCCCTGCCCTTACGGCCCGTTCCTTTGCCTGTTGGTCCTTTAGGGTGACTCTAATGTCTCCACTCCTAAGGTGTCGGACTGTGACGGCGTTGTGGAAGAGACCTATTATTATAAATTGGCTTTGTAATTATACTTACGGACTATAATTAGGATGTAAATATACTGTATTGGTCTTTAATTAAATGTAAATAAGTAACCCGCAGTGTACTAGCTTCTGAACTATATATACTAGCTTATAGCTTTAATATAGCAGCCGCAATTAAATTAATAATCTAGAAGATTCTATAATTAGAGCAATTACCCCTAGTTCTATACACTGATTTAAAGTCCCTTTATAACTGCCTAGTTAAACTAGGTATAATATAAGAGAAGAGGCTTGTAGTTGACCTAATATGCTTATGTTAGGCCTATAAACGATGTAAGATTATAGAGGTTAAGTAGATTGGCGACGGAGATAACCTAGTAGACGCTATAACTAAGGCAAAGCTGTATTAAGCTCTTAAAACTCTAATTGATATAAATAAACTTAATCTAAAGGTTATAAAGTGGGTGGAATGAGACTAATAAAGTACTTATAGTTTATTTACGGTCTGTTGGAAGGCTATATGGTTTATTTACGGCCTATTAGAAGGCCGTACGGTTTATTTTACGGACTATAAGTAGGACTTATAGCTAGACTAAAGCATTGTTTAGAAGGCAGCCTAGAAGGCACCTTAGGAGGGATTTTTTATAGATTTCTTTTGTATTTTATGGTTCTATTAAAGCAATTACGGAGGCTATATATAAGTGGGTCCACTCCTTAAACCACTCCAAAAGGTCTAAATAGCCTGCCTTAGGAGTATAACAGGCGGGTATAAGCAAACGGCCACAGTACTGCTTAAGAAGGAAGCCAATATCCCCCCCCTATAACTATATATTAAAGCCGATGCAATATAAAGGGTGCAAAAGGAACGCAACTCTAACGTTATAAAGTATATCAAGACACGCCTAAATAAACTATGGAGGGACCCTAGGGTGCCCTATAGGAGAAGGAACCAACAACCCTAAAGTAGGGAAGATATATTAGGAAAACAGGTAGAGAAAGTAGAAAAAGAATAGTGCGGCGCTAGGGCCTAGGCCTATATAGAGAAGGAAGGGAGACGCGTAAGAAGCTAGCAAAGATAATAGCAAGGAAGAGAAAGGAGCCAAAGTAGAGCATAAAAGAGTACTGGAAAACCATCTACCGCAATATAATACTAGTTGGACCAATGCTGGAGAGACGAATAGGAGTTAAAGGTACAGAGGTAGACTTAGGTAAGGGGAACCCAAGCCGTAGTATAGGTAATACTATAGGGGGTAAATACCTAAGGGCTCTAAGAGGGCCTAATAAAGGCGGAAAATATAATGGCAACACTCTTAAGGACAGGAATAATAGGACTAAAAGATTGGCTTCACTGGGTGGATATCCTAGTAGGTAGCCTAAGGTATAAATATAGCTGGCTAAGACAGACACTAAAACATATAATACTATTATGCCCCTTACGCACCGGCTAAGAAGTAATACTCTTAGCAGCTGGCATAGAAAACTATAATACACTACTCTTAATATAGAAAGGCCTTAAGGCGGCTACCCAGTGGCTTATTGGCTAAAATGTGCTAGACCAGTTCTAGGTTGCAAAGGAAATAGTAATAGAAGGTAAAGGGGTAAGTAATAGGCGCCCCCTAATAACTCTATAGGAGTAGAGTACAGTATATAATACTAGCGCGTCTATAGGTTTGTTACGGCAGTAGTAGTTCCTAAGGAGGTTAAAAAGTAAGGTAGTAGAGCACCACTAGTGACTTATAGGCGACTTATAAGCGAGCCCTAAAAGGCGGGGAGACGGATTACGGGGTTTTCTTAAGTAGAGTTTTCTCCCTATATATATATAAGGAGTAGTCCGCGTGGGCCTAACAGGGATCCGAATCGGACGTTAAGCAATAAATAATAATAATATAAGTGGGTCTATTTTTAGGTGCCGCTAGTGTATAATTATAGCACCTAGTGTACTAAACGCGTACTAATGTGTTTAGTGCACTAACTTATCTTAGTAAGCGACTTAGATGGCAAACAAGATAAGTCTCGCTAGTACTTAATTAGTATAGCTTTATATAAAACCCCTATTAGCTTTATTAAACCCCTGCTAGCGTTATATAACCCCTATACTTAGAAGCGCGGTCTTGTTTGCTGTCTGAGGGCCTTTAGTGCGAAAATATATAAAGGTCTACTTATTAATTAAACGCGACACTGCTAAAGAGCAATATATCTCTACCAGTTAACCAGTTAACCACTTTAAAAGGTAATCAATTATATTTTAAGGGTCACTTTATTTATCTATATACTTATTTATGCATTTTAGCTAATATAAAGTTCTAAAATTACAGGTTAAAAAATTTTTGCAAGTCTTGTTAGGTCTACTTGCGAATCCTCTTTAGATGCCTTAAAGCAAGCAGTATTACTAACGGCAACATGGCGACTTACGCTATTTAACTCCTTTAGCCTCTTTAACTCCTCCTAAGGCCCAGTTATATACTGCCTAAATAAAATATATACCAACCTTAACTATCCTATAGCTCTAGAGGCTTGTGTTAGATGGTTCCAAACCCCAAAATATAAAGCATTAGACGGAAATGCTTACCCATGCTATATGCCAACTCCTTAGGGGAAAGAATCCCTATACTTAACAGGTTAGGGCGCTTCGCCAACTAGTTTATAAAATAGGGGACACCATACTTATTGCAAAAACTGGCTTTGGTAAAAGTATTATATTCCATACTTTCTCAGTCTTAACTAGCCAGATTATAATATAGCTTATCCCGTTAAGTAAGCTAGGGGGGGAACAGGTTAAGTTAATTTGTTAATACCCTAGTACAAACCTATGTTTAATATCAGCGGATACAAAATTCCAAAACCCTCGACTGCTTAAAGACATTAAGAATGGTGTACATACCCATATACTACTTGGGCTAGAGCAAGCTGTATCTCCTAAATTCTAGAAGATCCTACAGGATCTATCCTTCCAGTATTAAGTTGGACTGGTGGCTATTAACAAGTGTTATATGCTCTACTAGTAGAAGGAGTTTTAAAGCGACTTTGTCTTAATTTATAAGCTACGCCGGTCTCTCCTATTAAGTGTTGTTTTCTTTAGCTGCTCTGCAACTATAGACATTAAAACAGAGCAAGTAGTGAAAAAAAATGGTGGGTTTTAGCCGGAGGGAACTAAACTAGGTATATTAGAGATTATCCACACGTCTATTAACCGACCAGATATTTTAATTTGTGTGTTTCCAATACCAAAAGGAAAGATAAACTGCTATAAGTAGTTACACTTTTTACTTAACTAAGTAGTTGAGTCTTCAAGCAGTGGCTTAACCCCTTAGAAAATCCCAAAAACAATTATATTTCTTAACGGTAGAAGACGCATTATGGCAGTCTTTTAGTACCTTAAGGAGTCTCTTATCTAGAAGGGCTACTTAGCGCGTTTTACAAACCAGATAGTCGGGATATATATATCTTATATGGCGAAGCATAATCAGGATAGAATATACAATATTTTCCGTAGTAAGCAGTTGGATATTCGGATTATAGTAGCTATAACTGCTCTCAGAATGGGCATAGATATCCTAGATGTTTATATAGTTGTCTAATAGAATTTCCCAATTATAGATAATATTGGAGATCTATAGCAGAGGTTTGGTCGTGCAGCAAGGGGTCGCAATAAAACCGGAGTAACTATATTCTTTGTGCCGTATTAGGCGTTTAATCGGTTAGAATATTAGAAGGAGTTAACTTAAGAAAAAGTTACCAGTTAAATAACGTCTAAGCCAAAACGTAGATGCAATATGCTCTCACGCAATTGCTAGGTGAGTTAGTTACAGCAATCATTTTCTTAGGGGAGTAGTCGCGAGTCCGATTTAGATTATAATGATAACTTATTAGACTAGTACCCTTATTTAAACCAGGAACTTAACGGCATAACTACCAACTAGTTAACTAATAAGAATAAAGTTCATCCCTGGATAAAGCAGGAGATTAAAAGTAGGGACTCTATAAGTGACTGTTAGAGGGCTATGCTAAATAATGACTGCCACTATAAATACCTACTTAAGTTTCTCTAGGAGGACAAATGCGATCCTAAAACGCAAACTCCAAAGGCACCACAGGAGAGTTGTTATAACGGTATAGGTTATAACCCTAATTTTCTTATTATAACTACTGCGCCGACTACTCCTGTCTCCCTTTAAAAACTAACCTTAGGCTTAAAGCAAGGTGTTGCTCTCTAATAGCTTACTAAGTGGTGTTAAGTATAAACGGATAAGTTAGTCCTAATAGAAAAGAGATTTACTCTAATGCCTTCTTTATATTTCTTGCCTAGTCACTACTAGTGGGCAATTACACGCGCCTTTAATAAGGTTACCTTGGCTGCTAAATTTCTAATACAAACTATAAAAGATCTCTGCAAGCATTTCCCATTAGACGAGTGGAAGCATGCTATAGCTTAGGGAAAGTAGCTAGTTCAGTTCCTTTACCAGAATGTAGATAGTATACTAGCTAAGTGGTTAGAGTCTAGGAAATCCAAGAAACTAGTATCTAGCACTAGTAACTCGTCACCTATAGCTGGTAGCGCTAGTAATAGTAAGCTTACAGCTAACAAACGAAGGGTATAGGTTATAGAAAGACAAACTAAGATTAATAATAAGACTGCTTTACTAGTTGCATTATAGTAGAAGAAGCTTATGGAGAACCATATACGCTTATTTGGCTCAGTATTAGAATCCCCTTTCTTAATAATAGTGCCATCTTTAGCTAGAGGAGTTACTCCATCTCCCCTTAACCAGTGTAGTATGCCATCCCCTCCGCCATAGTATGACCAGTCGCCAGGATGAGGTTGTAGTGGTTTGCACTAGTTACAGCAGTAAGAAATTAAATACAAGCAGTCGCAGGAACTAAAATTGCAGAGTAGTAAGAGCGTGGTGCTAGAGACTAAACTGCTGGTACTAAAGACTTAACTAATAGTGCTAGAGACTTAACTGGTAGACTTGTAGACTGCTTCGCCAACTAATAATATGGAGCCTAGCTTAGAACCACCTATAACTCCCAGTAGTAAAACTCGTAGAAGAAGGGTAAGGACCGCAGATTCCACTACTAATAAGATATAGCGGGGTTTAGAGGGTACAGCTTCTATCTTGCATAGGCGGTTAAGATTAGCACCTATTAGTAAGAATATTAGCGGCCTAGTGTTAAAAAACCATAGTAAAGAGATAAGAAATAATAGGCAGGATAGGCGTAAGCGGTTATTAACACCAAAAGCTATGTATTTAGGAATGTAGGAGATGTAAATAAGAAGGGCTTGGCATTCCTAGATAGTTTACCTTTATTATATGCTAGTAGGGTATAAGCAGTTAATCTCTAAGTAAACTTTTATATTAAATTAAACTAAAAAGCAGTTAAGGAATTAATTGGCCTATTTATTTAACTATTCCAAAGGCTATAAGTTACTACTTATTTATCCTAAAAAGAGAACTATAAACCTATCTGTTAAACTATCCACTAAACCATAATCTACTAGTTATATGCACGATTCCTAAGCAGCTTATAAAATATGCTCCTTATTATTATACACGTCTATAAATATGGGCCTAGGCCAACGGGTTAATTGGGGAGAAGCCTAAGCAGTTAATAATAGAGAATCTTAAGCAGCCTAATTATAAGGAGCAAACCGCTGGGAGAGAGGCCGGTGAGTTAAAGTGGAAGGAGTCCAAGGGGTCAAAGCTAAAGGAGTAGAGCGTTAGAAGGGAGTCCAAGGAGTTAAGCAAGGATTTATAGACATGCGCGAGAGCGGCTAGATTAAGAAGTTGGGAGGAGCTAGTTAATCTACTAGTAGAGGTACACTATTATACCGCTTTATCTAGTCTAAAAACCAAGCTACCTATTTCTTAGAGTTGCCAGTAAACCAGCCAACTAGTTAACTAAGACTTAAGATATTACTAAAGGAAATTAATAACGTGCACATTATATTGCCATATAGCGGCAACTCGTTAGAGAATAGATTAAGTAGTTATACTTAACAGTTTAGTTAATTATAAGTATTAAGACTCGCCACCACTATATATTAAGGTAGAAGGAACGCTAAAGTAGTTAACCTATATATAATACCAATTACAATAGCACCTTAATAACTTGCTATATTAAGAAGATTAGTCTAACGTTCCTCTATTAGATAGACTGGTAGTAGTTAGGTGGACGTACTTAAGGCTGCACTATAAGATACCAGAGCACCACGACCATAACTAGTTAATGTTAGAGTACTCTTACCAGTTAATGTTTAACCTGCAAAGAAGGTATACGGCTGTTATTACCTCTCCCTAAAAGGCGTGGGCTCCTCGTCATCCGACAGCTTAATAGGGTTAGACTGCTGCGACTCCTATAAGGCATACGGATGTTATTATCTCTCCCTAAAAAGCAGGGACTGCTTATTATCTGACTACTGCAACTGCCGTAACTGCTAAGACTACTAAGACTGCTCCTAGCCGGTATTACCCTTATCCTTATTACTGCTAATTGTAATTAATTCACTGGCATCCTTACCACTCTTATTACTACTAATTTGAGTTAGCCTACTTAAGAGGCCGAAGTGGATAGCATATAACTAGAGAGGCTAACAGTAGTTAACTGGGTTGTGGTTTATATCCTAGGTTAACTACCAGCCTATTTAACCCCTATAAGCGACTGCTGCCCACCTATCTATAGCAACAGTATTGGAGGTGCCTATTAACTAGTCCTTAATATTGTTTAGAGTTACTATATCCACGCCCTTAGGTAAAGTCCAGTTGCGGAGCCTATTAGGGTGGAGGTAAAGCAACAGCTATTAAATCCATAACTTTAGGAACCTAGCAGTATATATCTTAAACAGGTCGAGATAGAGGACATTAAAAAAGTTAACGTTAAGAAGAGAGAAGTTAGGACGGCTAGCGAAGCTATTAGGATTATAAATGCCAACTATAATAAGTAATCTACTATAAGCAGTTAGTAAGACGGTTTTCTTAAGATAATAATATAAGAGATATTAGGTACGAACCATGCAGTAACTTAAAGGGGTGGACTGTAAGGAGTAAGGAGTTAGTAAGCAGTTATTAACTATAATAAATAAGGCAAAGAGAGTAGAAATAAGGGCAGTCTTTAACTGGTAGTTATAGAAGAAGTAGTTAACAATAAGCTAAATAGGTAGTTAAGGGGTTAAGGGGGTGAAGTACAGCAGTTAAGTTAAGTAAAGTTAAAGTAAAGCAGTTGATAACCTCTATCTTTAGTATAAAATATATTATTAATTACCTCTATATAATCTCTAAGTGCTAATAGCTTAGTAGCAGTAGTAAATTACTCCTTATCTTTAGACGAAATAGAAATAATCTTATTAGGTATAATAACATTTTAAAGATTAAATAAGTAAATCTTTTCTTTAAGAAGCTCTGTACTATTTGTAAGAATATTAGTAGACTTAAATTAACCGTTATAATTACTATTAACTGCTTAGACATGTGTATAACCCTCGGCCTAGAGATAGTATGCAAGACTGAATATATCAGCAAGTGCTGACTTTTTACTATGTTTGGAATCAGCTCTTTAACCAAATAAAGTCTCCAGTATAGCATGTAGTTAAGAAATATATAAACTAGTAAGCGCAACCCGTCTAAATGTCTTTTTAATATTATAAGTGGAGTTCTTATATAGCTTCATATTAACGGTATAGTAGCAGTTAATATACTCTAGGGCAAGATTAATTGCTTTAAAGGTATTTGGTTGACCTGCTAGATTTACTAGACTTAACACAAGAATTAATTATTAAAGCTTAGTAGTCGCGATCCAATCTATAAAAAGCTATTAAAGATAAAGTATCTCGTATCTATACCGCAACTGCTTAGCCCTATAGAACTAGACAGAGAGTGGATTAATAAGTTAGCAGATTAGACTAATATCGCTATAATAGATAGCATGCCATAGGACCATAAAAGCTTTAACCTATTAAAGATACCAATATATACTAAAAAACTCCTTGTTGTTATGCCCTTAACTAGTCCAAGCGGAGTAGGTAAATGCTTATTATTGTACACGCTTAATTAACTTAAGAAATTAAGATGGAGTTAGCTGCATAATAGTATTATTATAGGACTCTTTCCTATTATTTTCCTTGCTATTAACCCCTTAGAACCACCCCTTAGTGCCAAGTATATTATACCAGAGTGTGACTACTTAAGCCGTCCAGCCTTATATAATTAATGGCTTAATAAGATAGAATTTAGCATTCTCTTATAAGATTCCATACCGGTCCCAGTAGCTAATATTATAAAGGAGTGTGGCCTTTAAGTAAGTGCCAGGAGGACTCTCCCAGTAAGTACAAACCATAAGGTAGAGGAAACTTTAAAGGATATAAAAGAACGTGGGTGGCCTAAGCAACTAGTCCTAACAGTTAAAAGCTTAACTGGTAAGAGACTGCTTAGTTTTAATACTTCTAATATATTAAACGGTTTTCTAATCGCCCTAGGCGAGCCAAAGGCGCTAGGTAAAATAGCCCAACTTATTATCCTCTTTAAGGCCAAGTTTGTGGATCTAGATATCCTAATAGACACTATATATACCTTTAATTATACCCTTATTATAAAAGATCGCACCTAGCTATTATAGAGCAGTCTTTTAAGGAGATAGCAGGTTAAGCTTTAGTACTATAGGAAAAAGACCTAGCTTACTACTAAAAACATGTTTAACTACCTATAAATAAAGCTTACGGATAGCAGTTGCAATAAAGTATATTAACAACTGCTGTAAGATATAGTCCCGTCAAAGACCTAAAGATAAGATAATATTGTTAAAAAGAAGCGGTTATAATAGGTTAAACATTAACTGCTTAAGGCCAGTAGTTGGAATCTTAGGGCAAAGGACAAGAAGCGTAGTGGTTATATTATATATTCTTATTCTAGAAGACCCAAGCACTTAATCTCTAACGTCATCCTTAAAATTAAAGTTATTGTAGACTAGTAGCGCTTAAGGATTAACTATAAGACTTAGTAGCTTATTCTTTTTATTAGTTAGCTATATAAAATATAGACTAGGGGGTTAAACCTTCCTTTACATTATTAGCAATATCCGTAAGGTGTTAATTAATATATTTATAACCATTATAGAGACCTAGCCTAGCTAATACCTCAATAACTTAACACTTAACACCATTTCTAAGTAGGCAGATTCCTAACATTTTTATAAAGAAATTGGCAGTATGCCGCGCACAACTTCTATAGATAATAGAAGTGATTAAATATAACTATTACTAGACTATCTTGGAATTGCCTAACCCTTTATAACTGCTCTAGCCCTGGTGTTAATTACTTATAAGCTTTTCAAGCAGAGCAGTCCATATAGGAGTAGTCGATTTAATTTTTTCCAACACTTAAAAGAAGTCAACCTTCTCTATAAAGGTAGAGTGGTTAAACTTGTTAAAATATAGCTGCCTAAGTAGTGCATTAAGTTCTTGGATAAGTTCTGTTAAGAAAATATCCCCTACCAACACGTAACTAGTTAATTAAAGGGCTGTATAAACCTCTGCTTGTTCTAAAGCAGAACGTAATAATAAGATCTATTAACTAATATAGAGGCCACCCAATCTACCATTAACATCCTCTATAACCTATGCCTTAAGGAATTTCCTAATATCAAAGTTGTTTCACTGCCATAGTATTTATATTGCCCGTAGCTTTTGGCGCTAAGAAAGAGGGCTCCGCCGTTATCTAATTCGCCTTTGGTGACTGATAGGGGGTGCAGTTGCTTGCCTTTAAGATGACCGAGATATAGAGGACGGTATTAAGGGGGAAAGGGAGTCGATATCGGAGAGTAGGGAGAATAAGGACGCGTTAGTGTCTACCCAAATACTAGAAGCGCGTAACTCGTAAGGAAGTAGTATTCCCATTATAAAAAAGTAATTGATTATAGAGGAGACTGGTCTGACTTGACTCATCAGCTTATTAGGTTAAATAGGCGTTATTAGGGAGTTAAATATACAGGTAAAAGTGTCTCTCATACAAAATTGCGAAAATTAAAGTTAAGCGCCATAGAGTTCCGCACTAAAGGCCCTCAGACGGCAGGGTAAACTTAAGGTCGGTAGATAGCTAATTAGTTAAAAAAAAGTGGCGTTTTCTTAGGCGGAGACTAGTGACATTTTAGTATTAGTGAGTGCGCCTTAAGTTCTGCCCTTGCCGTCTGAGTCGCTTACTGAGATAAGCACCAACCACTTGTTTATAAAGTGCTGACTAATTAGGGGGAGGGCACGTCAGTATATAGACTACGTAGTCTATTTCAATAGAATCGACAGTCACTATCCAAATGAACATACAATACTATACGTATTTCGTGCCCCTGGATACGACTCACTTGTATCATTAAGTTGATACAAACAGAGAAGATAAACTAAATTTCTAGTATTGGTTCGCGTAGGGAAGAAACGTAGCTACTAGATATAAGCTGTTAATAGGCTACTGAACATGGTAATTATTTAAGAAAAACCGTTTGACTATCAAGGAAAGAAAGCTTGCGCCGTTAGGGTATCTATCGGGCCTCGGGCGACATGACGAACCCTATATATAGTTCATCCCTTCTTAACGGACTATTCCCTCTCCCCCGAGGGCCGTTCTCGAATGGGGTCCCTCCTCGACCCTGGCGGGTTCCACTCCCCACACTCGCAGTCGTATCCATTTAGTCCTGGAATCACTAAATAGCGCTGGCTGCACGAAGAACAATAATACCGCTTCTGGAAAGCACGTCGTTTAAGGATTTTCCCGCAGCAAGGACAACTTATACCGAACCCTAACTCGCGGTACGAGCATTTGAATACGCATCCGCATTTGCATTGCCACCGCTTTTCACCGGATTTCCAGGAAGAGCGGCCCCGATCCACCGGTTCAGCTGGTTGGATGAGGTTCTCCTTTGCCTTTGAAAGGTCTTGTTTCAACTTCGAGACTTCGCTCTGCATAGTGGTTGTTTGGCCTGCGTATCTTTCTACCTGATGTCGAAGTGAATCTGCCTCGGTTTTCAGGGCAGCTGTTTGATCAGCGTAGTCGTTCATTTGATATCGGAGTGAATCTGCCTCGGCTTTTAGGGTAGTTGTTTGATCTGCGTAGTTGTTCATTTGATATTGGAGTAAGTCGTTCATTTGATATCGGAGTGCATCTGCCTCGGTTTTCAGAGTAGTTGTTTGATCTGCGTAGTTGTTTATTTGATATTCGAGTAAATCTGCCTTATTTTTGTATCCTTCCAGTTGGGATTCGATCTTGGCTTTATCCTTTTGTAAGAGATCGCGTTGTGCTTTGGCGTTTGCTTCGACGTTACTTAATACACGTTCGTAATTTACTCTCAGTTCTTTCTCGAGCGCTTCGTTTTCTATCAAATCAGGTTAGCTGATCCTCACAGCCCTGGTACATAGGATAACATACTTGATTTTATGGCACGATTCATCTCCTCCCTGACGGCCTCGAGTTCTTCCTTATGCTTGCGCTGAAGCTTTATGAGTTCTTCATTGACATATGCACCTGCATCCGTGTCAACCAAGGCAGCGCCATCATCAACTAACTCCTTCTGGATCCTAAGGGCAGCTGGAGATTTCTTCACAACAGCTTTGATGATCTCCAGCGCTATCACTCGCTGATTGTTGTATCTTTGCGTACTTGCCCCACTAGCAAGCATGGTCCCCCAAAAGCTTTCGGTACCGCACAGCTCCGTCTCCCGTGCTATGGCCTCCACGGGATTAACGTCTTCCCACATGGTCGTAACTAGCACAACATTCCCCATATTCTCTTCTCCACAGAGCTTTCGGAACAATTGCAGGTTCTTCATTGAAGAGCCTGTTATCTTTTTATCCGTGATGCGATGGAGGTAAAGGATCCCCGAGAGCAGCATGCCATGACGGTACGTGCTTCCCATCCAGTTGGCAATCTCGGTGAGAACGTCGGTATCGCTACGATTAGTGTCATCGAATCCCGGGGTATCGACCAGAGTCACAACGTAAGGACCGATCTGGCAGGTTACTTCCCGGACGTGGGTAGTCTCTATATGCTGGTCGGTAACCGGATTTCCTCTTTCTCTATGCCGAGGATAAGCTCACCTGATTGAAGACCATGCCCAATAGCAACCTCCTTTCCTGAAACCTTGCTGATGAATGTTGACTTGCCTGTGCCAGTCACCCCACAGACTGCGATCACGATATGGTTTGTATCTCTCTGGTCCTGCTCGTGTTGTTCTGCAGACTTCATTCTCGATTGAGGAGCCGGAGGTAACTGGTGACGGAAAGGATTACGGTTTGGTGAGCCACCCAGCGCGGATACTGGGCTTTCGTCGCTCCATCCATCTCCACCTCCTGCTGTTAAAAGTCCAGGTATGGCTGTCGGTTGACCACGAAAGGGGTTGTGGTTTGGGGAGCCTCCCAGCGCGGATACTGGGCTTTTGTCGCTCCATCCATCTCCACCTCCTGCTGTTAAAAGTCCAGGTATGGCCGTCGGCTGACCACGAAAAGAATTATGGTTTGGGGAGTCTCCCAGCGCAGATACTAGGCTTTCATCGCTCCATCCATCTCCACTTCCTGCTGTTAAAAGTCCGGGTATGGCCGTCGGTTGACCACGAAAAGAATTATGGTTTAGGGAGTCTCCCAGCGCGGATACTGGGCTTTTGTCGCTCCATCCATCTCCACTTCTTGCTGTGAAACGCGCAGGATTGGCCGTCGGTTGACTAAAAACTCCTTGGTCGCTGTTTTCCTTGTGATGTGTTTCTCGCAGATGCTTCTCGTTTCCAAAGACGCCTTTGTGTTCGATCGCAGACTCTCCCGTCCTTGGTATTGGGCTGCGAGGTTTGAGGCGCTGGCGACGGTGATCTTCCAACACCTCACGGCAAATGTCCTCGGGGAGGGCGGCAAGGAAGTCTGGGTCTGGGTCCGCATCTCGCTCGAGAGTCTCAACTTTAGCTGGTTCGGCGATGAAGACCTCTTTGTCGCTGAATCTTCTAGGCTGGTCTATCGAGTCTTCGGACAAGTTCGTCTTCCAAAGAGCACTTCTAATCTGCTGACAGACTGTTTCGCATGATGGTATGGTGAGCTCATTCTGCGATATGATGATGCGTTGTCTTACTAGAAAACGTACGTCGAAGATACTCTCATCCTTCATATATGTTCACTATCAGGCAACTTTTCAGCCTTACATGCTTCAGCATAGAACTGGACACGTCATCCAGGCGTGCCCAAGTATTATCGAATGAAGCCCTGGGGGAAGCAATATGATTATGCCCAAATGAGGCGTCGAATAGCCTCTCCAAGAGTTGTTCTTTTCGGCGACGAACCACGTCAGAACTCCCAGCCTGAAACGTGCCCTCTAAAATGGCACTGGCTCAGCACCACCATATACTCGTTTCGGCTCTGACTAGACATACATCTGCCTATCGCTTGACTGCGTCATGCTAGAGGATCAAAGAAACTGGACGTGCGAGCGGTTGAAATTTTATAAAGGAGTGTAGAGGAGTTCTACGAGATGGTTGCCGCACGGCTTTTCCTATGGGTTTTTTGTTTCACCTAGTTTCACCTAGTTAGACCAATCCGCTCTTTTAATCCCTGCCAATCTGCTTTAATCTCACCTACTATCTCCTTCTAATCCTTTAGCCTGGTTCCCTAAATCCGTACTAGATAGAAAGCCTCCCAAGTTATACCAGTTAGAACAACAGTGACATATCGCGCGCCTAAGCGTCACCCAGCCGCATCAAGTCCCGTAGTAGCAAACAACTGACCTCCCAGCAGAGCCTATCTACCACCATCAATCATCCACCACAACAACAGCGCCTCCAACACTCCCCAGAGCCTCCCCAGCGCCAAACACCCCCGACCACTCCAACCCAAGCACCACCACACCTTCTCCAACCAACCCTCGCGCTACGTCTTGTATCTAGAGTAATACACATACTTGAACCCTCACAGTTTGTGCTAGGAACTTGGTGGCACCAGTAGTTTCTTGGTAGCAACAAATTGTTTGTGCTAGCAACTTGGTGGCATACTAGGGTCGGTTGTTTCCCCACTGCTGACTCATGCACATCCAAGTGGCTCGCCTTGGCCATTTTCACCACGCGCTAAAATCGCTCAATGTCGATGCGCTGGCAGCCGAATGGACATCGAGCTCCTCTAGCTCCGGGCCTCTCCTAAAGCCATAGGCAGTGTATCTATGAGCATCTGAACGCCTCTTGAACCGCCCTGGGTTGTTAATAAGGACCCACCTTGGGAATATATATTCCTGGATGCAGTGTCCCCACCAAGTCAGATCTGAAGGCGCTTTATTGCTGCCTCATAGGGCCCGACTCAGTTCGAGCTTGTATGTACTCATTAGGTGGGAAGATTCTGTTACTTCCTGGATTCCTGTTGCGGCGATAAATTACACATACGAAATGAACCTCCAGGATATTTTATTGCAACGCGTGGGGTGTAGAGCATGACAAACATCATGTGGTAGCCTGCTAGCCTTACATCGAAATTGCGTGTCCCGCACACATTTATATCTTGCATCTCACTTTATAGAGCATCATAAGACGCTACCATGGAGATTGAGAGAGTTAACGACTATCCATTCATGCCCCTCAACCCTCCATCTTCGCAAATACGGCTTGTTCGTTTCCAAAGGGATAGATCTGGGTCCATCATCGGCTGGCTTGAGAACTATTCGATTGAAGACCCCAAACGCCCAAACTTTATCGCACTGTCCTATGTATGGGGTGTAGCACAGTTTTCGCACAAAATGGTTATCAATGGAAGTTCCTTCTTGACACTGGAATCCCTTTCGCCTATCCTGGGTGTTATTTGTGATGATGCACTGCTTAAGGGTCATTGGTGGTGGATAGACTGTATTTGTATCAACCAAGGGATAGACGAAACGGCAAGTCTGGAACGCAGTGCACAGGTCAATATAATGAATAAGATCTATGAGAAAGCCGAAGAAGTAGTGGGGTGGCTTGGACAAGGGGATAAGGAATGTGAACAGGGCATAAAATTCTTGCGAGTGGTGTTCCGGAACGGACAACGATTACGCGACCAGAGGGAAATGGTTGAGCTAGGTGATGAGTTGAACGATCCAAAACCCTGGGCTTCGTTAGAGAAGTTGCTATTACAACCATGGTGGACGAGAGTATGGACTCTTCAAGAGTATATCGTCGCTCGGAAATTCACATTCCGATACGGGAAGGAAAAGATCGATAGAAAGCAACTCAACGCAGCTACTATTGCGATAGATATCTGCATGAAAGTCGAGGAGACGTTGATTTCGAATAGAGCGTTTCATGCAGCATGGGTACGACGACGCTTACTGAACTTGTATCAAAAACGGGTTCCAATGCGACTAACAGCATTGATGGCTTATGTTGGAGACTCCAAGGCTACTGATCCTCGAGACCGGATCTACTCTCTCCTGGGTTTGGCTGAAGACCGGTACCTGTCAGAGGCTCCTGCATACCAAGATGATGTGAATGAAGTATATATAGGCTTGGTCAAATCATTTGTGCAACTTTACAACGACCTAGATATTATCTGCTTCGTCGATCGTTTTCCTCGATTTGCAGCGGACCCCTCACTCGAATCGTTATTGCCTTCATGGGTTCCGGACTGGAGAGTGGCCACTATACCAGCAGTTGTTCCCCTGATGGTTAGCCAGACCGCCGGACACCATATTGGAAACTGTCGCCCGCCGCGGCACATGCGTGACGATGCTATTTCTTATGCTGCTGGGCGAATCAAGGGTCCCTTACAGGTCACCTTTTCAGACGATTCTCGAATGTTAAACTGCCAAGGCATTATGATAGACTATATTGATGGTGTAGGAGGATTAAAACTTAGTCATGGAGATACGGATGGAGGCGAAGCAGCGTGGAATAGGGTTTATGACAGCATTAATTCAACCTCTTCTGCCAATATACATGGAACAAGGGAGGCAGTTTCTCAAAACAAGATCAATGCCAAACATGCCACTATGCTCCTGGAGCGAATCGGACGCTGCCTATTACTGAACCGGACAGATCGATATTTGAAGTATGAATCACCTGTGGGGTATCTTTTTGACGAGTTCCAACCTTTGTGTCGTGCAGCGATAGAGACTCCTGGAGCCACACAACTACATCCCCGGTTCCTGGATTGGTTTCAACGTAACAAGGATTTACATATCCAGGGGCACTCCTTCGAAGAGATATGTAAGGCATCTGAGAAATTTGAGAAACCAAGGGAAATAAAGTTGAATGATATGTCTAATATGTACTCCTTTCTTTCCAGATTCACAGATACCACGATGTGGATGTTTCGAAGGCTAATGACAACCAATATGGGAAGGATTGGAATGGTTTCCTGTCGAGCACGAAAAGGGGATCAAATATGGGTGCTGCTGGGTTGCAGTGTACCTGTAGTATTGAGGAGGTGCGACAGCAAACAATCTTATGAGGTTGTTGGAGAGTGTTACATTGAGGATTATATGAAGGGCGAAATTATAGAGGACTTGCGAGGTGGGACAGCAAATCTTGAGGACGTTCATCTTTTGTAGTTATTTTCCTTGCAATGGTAAGAAATTTCACTCAAGAATATCCATTTTATGACTTTGAAGAGTTGCAGTAATCGAAGCTGAAAGCAGAATGATTTGTTCATTACTTGGGGAGAGGCGTACCCTAGGCATCAGCCATTTTGACGGGCTGGGGTAGGGATGCTAGGCGCGGCCGGAATCACTATGTGCATAAGAACGGCACAACTACGAACCGACTTCAAAGAAACATGAAAATATTAACCAGTGAATAGTCTCTATCCTCTTTCGCCGAGATATGAACCTGAGAATTCCCCCCTCCCACGTGGGTTTGCCATTAAAATCCCTCTCGCTTCACATGAGGTTACCAAAACTTAAGGGGTCGTTCGGTTGCACCTCCGTTACGAATATGGAGACTCCATATTGTAACGGAACCGGAGCTCAAATGTGAAAATGAGGGTGTTGTTTGGTAGATCTGACGCCGTTTAAATATGGAGCTCCTCCATATCGGTAAGCGCGTCAAATTTGCAAGCTATACCATATATAGTAGTTGTAATAAGGTTCTTGGCACCGTTTTATAATATATAGCTTTGAGCTCCCGTTACATATTCCGTTACAATCTGGAGCTCTCGCATACGCGCCCAAGTGACGACTTCTTATAATATGGCAAATCCACACACCCCGGTCGCGATACTGCTGTCGCATTTGCAAGCCTTATATAATGTTATTATCTTAACCTTTATAATCGCGATGGGCTTATTTCCGGGGGGCGTTTGTACTCTACTGCGGCTCGTACGGGAGGTTGGCGAAGGTGTAGAAAACGTTAACAGACGAGAGGGCGTTGGTTGAGGAGGAGGTTCCATTACTACACTAAGGTAGGGAGTCGCGATAGAGAGTGGTAGAGGGGGTCACTCGAATCGCTCACCAAAATCAATCACGCATTGTGCGAAGCCAAATCTGGAGCCTCATCTGGAGGCTCACCGAACGATCAACTCAATTACAGATTCAACTGAACCACAGTAGTAGCCGCCACTAATTATAAAATGGGCGACGCTAAAGTACGCACAGATCGAACAAATTCTGTAACGGAAGCAATTTGCAACCAAACGAACCCTAAGGTTATATCAAAGCTTGTTTGGTCAAGATTTCGGTAGCCAGCGCCAACGCGATCCAAAGACACACGATGGATCTCAGGAAATATCTAAATATCAATTCTTGATACCAACAAATTGTTTGTGCTAATAACTTTATGATCTCGCTGCGTTAAACATCCCTAGTGCATTCTTCAAGCCGTTAATCGATACTAAAAGCAAAATCTCTATTTAAATAATCTAGTTTGTTCTTAAACATCTATCTAAACGCTATTAACCAAGAAAGAGGCGCATAGTAAAAGGCAAATTAATGTTGGCACCAAACCTGATGCCCTCCTAACTGAGAAAACGAAAAAGTATAATTAGAAAGTAAAAGCAAAGCGGGGCCAAGCTATGTGGCCGTTCGCGCTGGGTATATTATTGAGATTTTAGGAAACGGTCCCATGGATCTTAAGAGCATAGCTTTAAAAATGCATCTTATGCTTAAGCTCTATCGGACAAATGGTATACTAGGGCTTCTGTCCTTTCTTAATTTGGGACAGATGCTTCCGTTTAAAGTGCTTAGTTAGATCTCCGGGACTTGCAAACGTATATACTCGCTTTTTAAACGGGAGACTCTTCCGCCTGAGGCAAACAAAGCATATAAGAGGTCTCTTCTCCATAAACACTAATAACATAGCTACGCTCAGCGCTTGCTCCTCAGCCCTAGCCGCCATCACCTCTAGATTAGCGTTTGGGGATAGAACCGGGCTCAGTGTGGTCAATAATAATGCAATAATTAATGATACAATTATCATTATTGATCATTATTAATTATTATTGATTAGTTTAATTATAATAATATCTATACTTTTAATCTTGTTGCCTTACCTAACAGTGCTAGGGTATATTACCTACCATATTACTGCATTACCGCATTCTGCTATATCGTTTACTTGGTTACTAGGTTAACAGGTGCCGCGCTATGCACAGACGGGATATGGTTTAGGTGGCGGTTCTAGCAGAATTCAGCAGAAGTTGCGGATATTGCAGATATTGCGGATATTACGGATATTGCGGATATTACGGATATTATAGAGGAAATAGGTGGGCAGAATATGGCAGAATACAGCAGTATACGGCAGTATACGGCAGGTGGCGTGTGTAAGGTGTCATAGGTGGTCCCCTAGTCACGTAAGAGTCACATAAGCTCTGTATCTAGCATAACATCTACTATAACTCTAAATAGCTGCCATTTTCTGCTAGTACTATAACACCTCTCTCTCTTATATTTGCCCCTTTAAGACCCTACTTTAATACCAACTCTTTAAGCACTTAGTTTTTTTAACCGTCTCTACTCCAAGCTGCATTCTTTCCCATGATATTGTACGACGCCCACCAGAAAAAACTCTCTCTGGCTCATCACTTATTGCAGGAATTGATAGAACTTCAAATGCAAATGCTGAAAGCCGCGGCCAACGCTTTTGTTGCTGCTCCTGCGCCCACCACTGAATTGCAGAAACCTTAGGGTCGTATAGCTCTCCAGAACAGTAATCCTTGTACTCGTCCTGACTTGCTGGACGAGTATACTTATTATTAATATCCCGCTTGATGCGATCAAACAAGTTAAGCTGTTCTTCCTATGCCTCGAATTTAGGCTCCTTCTTGTATGATACAGAAACTAGATACTTGTCTTAGTACCTCTCCCAAAGCTTCTTAACCCTTAATAGGGTGTTCTTCTGCCACTTCTCTGGCCAATATCTCTTAATATAATTCGTATGACGCTTTGGGTGAAGAATAAGAGCAGCTGCATAAAGAGGCGACCTATTAGTTTCTGTATAGTACTTATCAAACTTTGCCCAGTAATGTGTAATTCTAGAAACAAAGACTTTATTAGCACGATGTAGTTTCTATTATAGTATTAGCTTTTATAAGTAAGAAATAAGAATAGACATATAAGAGCCCTATCCATATGCTTAATTAAAATATCCATTGTAGGAAGCACTTGGTTAAGCGTTAAATTATTACTTTGTAATTTCCGAGTTGCTTTCTTAAAGGGTGCAAGGAACTCTGATATTATGCGAAGTAGTTGCCAGTCTTGTAGAGTAAGACTATCATTTAGGAGCGTTGATAAGTTTTCCTCTATATACTTATTAACCGCGCTCCTATACTTAAGTGCCATAATAAGCATGTAAAACCAGCTATTCTATCGCGTATGATTATCGAGTGGAATCCTTCTCCCTGTATAGCTCTCGAATAGCTTTGTACGTGTAGCTAAGGAGCGTATATGGACGATAATATTATGAAGCTTGCTAAGTACACCTATATACCGAAATAAGTCTTGCTTCTCCTTTTTTTTCTTTTTACTAAGCTTCTTTCCACTCTCCTTATCCTCTTCGTATAACTTAATTTGCTTAATATCGATAACATCTTGAAATAAAAATGCTAGAATAGCAAGATTAATAATATGGCCCTGGCAACAGATCCGCTGCTGCGTGGGATCCCATTTAATATCTTCATTCTCAAGAAGATACTGACTAATTGTACGGCAGAGAGTGTTATTTATACCAGAGTTATCAGCAATAATGGCTCTAAGCTTTTATATAATTCCGAAGTTCTTTAGAACTGGAAGCAAAGTATCCTATTAGTCCTCCCCACTATGACCAGCTACCGTGCGAAGAGCAAGAAGAGCCTTTGTTGGCGCCTCCTGGTCGTCAATAAAGTGAGCATAGATTGCAAGAAGAAGGTAGTTATTTAGTGAAGTCCAGATATCAACAGCAAGATGAATATTTGTTAGCGCAGACTAGAGCTTCTTCCGTATAATATCCATTTATGATTGGAATAAATTATTAACCATTTTAGCAATAGTTGCATGAGACGCCGGGATATAACTTCTTGATTCTGGATTTAGAGCCTGGCAGAGTATATAGAGTTCTGGCCATTTAACTGCCCGAAAAGAAAGGTTTTGTACGATAATTAAGTTAATAAGAGCCTGTTTAATAACGTCCTTATTAAGAATCTTCTTAAGCACCTGGGTATTAAACTTAGTTGTATTATTCTAGGCGGAAGCTTCGTTATAAAGTTGCTTTAATTTCTTATATGCTGCGACTTTGGTACTGCTGTCGCTTACTACCAGAACGATTTGATGCTTTGACTTTAAGTGATTCCGGAGGTTGGTAGTTGCTGATGCGCCATACAAGCACTTAGAGTAGTAGATAATCTTACGGCCTTTTCCATTAAGCTTTGGCTTATCGTTGTTTAGTGGACGGGAGTATTGGTGAATTAGGGACCTTAAACTCCTCTCTTGTTGCGTGCTAGAGGCCTTAATCGAGTCAAGAGTATCTATAAGAAGAGAGGGATCAGCTTCTAAAGCCATAATTATATATAATATACAAAGAAGCTTAAGAGATTTAATATTTTACTCTATAGTAGGGTGCGCCAAGAAATTATTATTAATTATCAAAATAAGCGAGTGATAAGTGATAATCTTTGATAACGATTATTGATTGATCTTATCATGATAAGATTTATTACTGACCACACTGACCGGGCTAGCCTTTTTCGCAGGCTTCCTCCCCTAGGGAGACCCACCTTCCTTAAATCTACAATACGCAGCAACCGCATCGATAGCAGCGTCGCGGCGGCGAAACTCCTCTTCCAAAGTTGTCCCTGGGAGGGTCATAACTGTCTTAACTAAGCGTCTCTATACTAGAGGCATCTTATCAGACAAATCCAAGGTAGTCTTTACATCCTTAGTAAACTTAAGGCCAGAGAGTTGCAGTTTAATCTCCTGGATGGGATGTTCTAGATCCTATGTGCCTTGCACTTACTTTAGGAGCGCTGCTCTTTTCTACTACCTCTTATTAAAGATCTCTCGGCCGAGAACTTAGTATATAGGCTGTTTCGTGGCCTCGCCTATAAAGCGGCATTTTAACTCTTCCTGCTAGGCGAGGAGTTTGCGGATATAAGGGTCCTTATTAACGGAGAGGGATTGCTCCTCTATAAGCTCTTAGGGCCGGTCTGGATTAATCCATTAACTTATCCTACACGCTGCCCGTATTAACTTGTATTAAGGTTCTAGGCCGCGTATAATAGCCGTAGTGTCCGCCGTAACCCGCTATAGGGGGTAGTGTTTGATAAACGTTTATGCGTTAACATGCTGCATTATTATATTCTGGAGTGCATCGCTCACGTTACCTATTCCCTATTAATTAGCATATCTTATAAAATAAGAGTTAAGAAGATGCAAGACAAACCGCTCTAATTAAATGTATTACCCGCACCGTACCGGAGACTATAGGGGCAGTAGATCTAGGGAAACCCAGTTAAGACGCCAAGCGTCTTACACAACGGCAAGAGGGTCGTGTATAGTAAGGGCTCAATTTCTGAGATCTCTGTGCCGTAGGTGGCTGTGATCAACTTATAGAAGACAGGAATATTGTCCATGCTAGGCTTTAGCAGTAAGGGTAGCTGGTTAGTGCCAGGCCGTATATCTAACCTGCTAAGCTGCTCCGCAGACATAAGGTTTAGGGCCGCAAAAGCGCCATTAGCAAAAATTAGCCCTAGGAGAAAAACGTGGGGACTAAGTACTAGGGAGGGATTAAAGATAATTTCGGGAACTAGAAAGGTATTGCTAGTTTCTACGTTAATCTACCTTTTATTGTAAACACTTCCCAAAATTCTGGAGGGGAGGGGGGTAATAAGGGAATAGTAGGCTTACACCTCTTTTATGCCTAGAAACTACTTTATGAACTTATAGGTAAACTTAAACAGGATCCGGTGTGGACCGCCTAGGGGGTCGCGGAGCAAGGTAATAATAATATAACGGTAGTAGAGGTTGAGGACGGCTTAGGGCCGGTTCGCAGAGAATCTAGCAAGATAGTGGAAGAGAGTAAGCTATATGCAGTGGCGCCTATGCCTATACTTCTTCTTTGTCGTGGCTAAGTTGGTCTGGAGAATTCCTATAAGGTCCTTAACGTACATTACCGTCTTTTCCCGTTTCTTATTGGTTAACTTATATTTTTTTGCCAATTTCCTAAGTACCTATAAAAGAATATAACAGATTATTAGTCTTAACTTATAATTTCAGGATAGAGCAAAGGAATTGTATAATTACAGCACCTGTTGTACCAACTACTTATATGCTGACTAATCAAGGGGGAGGCGCGTTAGTATATAGACTACGTAGTCTACCTTAATAGAATCGACAGTTACCACCATCCCAAAGAGCATACAATACTATACGTATTTCGTGCCCTGGGATATGACTCACTTGTATTATTAAGTTGATATAAACACTGATCAATAAGCGCGCATAGATTAGCAATCACTCAACACCTCCTACTAAGCAATATACGACAGCGACCACCTGTTTAGACTCCTAGTACAACCTACTAAAAGGTTAGAAGTTGGGGATTACGGACCTATCACTAACTCTGTATACTTATTTAAGTCTTAGTACGGTTTACTGGAAGTTTATAAACGCGAATATAGACCTTTATGGAACCCCCTACCCTCCTGCAAACCACTACGGACCTGTTAATTGATTTTACGGACTGTTACAAGACCTCCTCTACCCGCTACAAGCTACCACTACCCACTATAACTTATACAGACATACTACGCTACATAATATAGCAGATATAACTAAGCAAATTAGTGAGGGTTAAAAGAAGTGGAGTTAGGGAGTTAACCTTACATCTACAGACGGCGTTAATAACTACATCAATTTCAAAATCCTTAAATACGGATACTATAAGCTCCTAAACAACGACCTATAGGAGCAATATAAGGAAGACTTTACGGACTTTACGGAAGCTATTCTTAAGGCTTATAACCCTACTGCTATCCGTAACCTACGAACCCTTTTACGTTACCAAGGTGTATAGGTTAAAAAGGATAAACAAGTTACTATTGCACGGTCCTTATACAACATAATATAGGAGGAGGACCAAACGGAATGGACTAAAGAGGAGATCCTAGACCAGGTTAAAGCCACTAATAAACTCTTTACTTCTCCCAAACTTAATAGCATCACTGGCCTTATACCTGACCTACTTAACTAAACTCGTCCTATAAACCTAAGCGATTTTGGAATTAATCTTATGGGCCAAAGTACACCTAGTACTTAAGTTACGGACTGTAATACCCCCGTAACCCAAATTACGGACTATAATACCCCCAAAAATTAAATTATGGACTAAACCCCTTCTGTTATTTAAGTTACAGATCCGTAAACCACCTAAGTAAAGATCTATAGCAAGGAGCTAGCTAACCTAGCTAAGCTCTACACTGATAAATCCAAGTATAGCGGTGAAAATAATAACTTTAACTTTAAACTGACTATCTTTACGGACCTCTATTAGAAGGCTGATATTCCTAAATAGGAGTTTAGCTAAGCCTACTCTACTATGCTGCGCGGCCTAGCCCTTAACCACTACTACACTAACCTTAAGAGCAACCCCCTTGGTGTTCCCTTTAATAAGCTATGTAAAGCTACACGTAACTACTTTAAAGGGCTAGAATACAAGCGTGACATCCTTATATAATGGAATATAATTAGGTTACGGACCGTAATTAATAAAAACACTGAAAAATTGACTATAGAGTGCCTATAAATTCTTATTAAAGACCTTTGGCACCTATAGCACGGCCTTAATGCTAAGCTTTGAACAGATGAATTCCTACATAACAAACTTATTATAGCCTGCTAGGAAGTGGAACCCTATAAATACGCCTATTATAAGCCTGCAGACACCTTAACTAGCCTTATTAACAATTTACGGTCCTTTATTATAATGTACAAAGTTTTAAACCCTCCAGGTAGTACTTAAGCCTTTATTATAGACCTACTGTTACGGACGCTTTAAGTACGATGTTACGACTACTTAGAGAAGAGATGGCGGAAGCTAGTTGGTTAATACAGGCACGGTTTAGGATGGATCCGGTGGAACTATGTAACAAGGAATGGTAACCGAGGTCACATAGTATTGAACGCGTTGACTGCGTTAAACGAGAGGGACGTTATGTTTAACACAGACAACACATACCTTATATACAAGAGAGGATTTCTTAGGAGTATGGTTGTGTATTTAAAGGACCTTAGTCCCTACTGTAGATAGTTCTCTCCTTGTAGTGAATCTTAGAATATAATTAGAGTTAATCTGTTAGGTAACTACTCCACTAGTTATTATTACGTTGTTAATTTGTTCTTACCTATATACCCAGCCTAATAATAGAACCTACTGTAGTTCCTACTATAAGGTTCTGTTACACATTTACTACTAAGGTTATGGTATTAAATAAGGATCGAATAACATGCTACCTAAAGCACCAGTTATAACGGCGTTGATGGTAGCTATAACCTTAGGACCAGGAGATACTAGTATAGATAATGGGGATTCTTAAGTGGTTATGCGAGGTTAGTTACAGGAAATAGTTAATCACTTATAAGATAATAATAGGATACTTAAAGAACGCATTAATAGAATTAGAGTAGTAAAAATTAAGCTACCTTTAATTAAACGATTCTTAGGGGAGAAGTTAAAGCTTAAAGGATTCCTTATATAGATGTACTTTAAGGTAGTACAGGAAGGAGCAAAGTTAGTAATATTGTTAGATTAAGTAGCCTATGCAGGGTTGTTCCTAATAGGGAGGGCACTTAAGTAGTTTAAGCCGTATTTTACGGAAATATAGGCTAATGGTATAACAACTACTAACTAAGACGTATGGTATATATTTGCCAGTTGGAACGGGTTTGTAGAGCAACTAACGCAGATATTTGGAGACCTGGAGGCTATAACCACAGCGGAACAAAAGCTTTAGAACTTAGTATAACGCACTTTAGCAATTAAGTATATAATACAGTTTTAAACACTAGCTATATAGGTTAAGTGGAATAATAGGGCGCTTATAGTATAGTATAAATAAGGACTTAAGGCTAAAGTCCAGAACGCAATTATCCTAATAGAAGATGCGGATACTCTAAGAGAGTTAATAGATTAGTTAATAAAGATTAATAATAGAATCTATTAAAGGGAATAAGCTAAGAGAGGGCAAGACAGAGTTCCATAGTTGTATAAGGCGCAGAGTACGCAACAACAGACATAGAGTTAAAAACTATAGAATGGCGCAGAGCTAATAGACCTAAGCGGTACCAAAGAAACCTAAAGGTGGGAAAAGAAACTATAGAAACCCAGAGGTTAAGGATTAAGTAATTAAAGGACCCAGGAGTAGAGGCTAAACTAGGGATTTTAGTAGTAGAAGATGTTTAGGCGGACTCCACAGCAAGAAAAATGGTTTAAAGATAGGGCTTATATAAATTATAGAAAACAAGGTCATTTTACTAGAGACTATAGAGGTGGTTAGAGTAACTATATAGTAAAGGGAACCAGACCAGCAGACGGCACGTACGTATAGAGGGACGATAGTGCACTGTAAGGAATAAAAGAGTGTTTAATTAACAGCTTTGCGTATTGTTATAATAACGCATACCAAATTTATAAGGACGCTAAGTATAGCGTAAGCTATTGGCTATAGGAGCTATTGTTATCTAAGTTTAAAGAAACCAATAAACTAGCTCGTAGATCGGATATTAAAGACGATAAATTTAACAAAGGCGAAGCATTTACTAATAATAAGGTAATAAGGGCAGCTTACTAAAAGTATACAGACCTTGGAGAAGTCGAAATAGAAGCAGAGACTGAGACTATTATAGAACAAGGTTCAGTAATGGGTATTGTAATACTATTAGATACAATTTCCATCGCTTTATAAGATAATAGGAGTAATATTTAGAAGAAACTAAGCAAGCAGATAACTACTAGTGCTAGCTTATTACTTAATAAAGGTAAAAGGCCACAGGCTTAAGATTCTTAAGAAGAGATAAGAGAAGCTTAAGATTCTTAAGATAAGATAAGATATACCTAAGGACCCACAACGGACGAAAACTGATGGGAAAAGGTAGCAACTTAGTTTAGTAATAAACGAATAAGTATAGGACGCAAGTTTAAGAACTATAAGTTTGGAGAATAAATAAGAATGTTAGCAATCCTAGGTGAACGCAGTGTTTAGCCTAAAGATTAAATAGTCAATACCAGGATTAAAAAGTAAGACGACTACAAAGATCCAGCTACAAGACGCAGAAAATAAGAAACTATAGATAAGTTTAAAATAAGAATTATCGCATAGCAAGAGCAAAAGCTAGATAAGAGGTTAGCTATGCTAGGTTGTATAAGGGACAGAGCACCCGTATAAAGAGTTATTAATAGGCCAAGTGCAGGGACACCTAGGGTAAAATGGTTAGATAAACTAGAATAAGAAGAGAATCTAGATATCCTAACTAGGTTTAAAGAAAGACATACTAAAGGATATTATAATATAATGATGACAAGGTACTTTCTAATAGATAGACTATACACACTAAACCAGTTGTATGGAAAGTGGTATAGGCAACAACACAACGACGAATGGGCCAATTTTTATATATAGCTAAATAAAAAAGTTGTCTAAAACTAACCCATTACAGAAAAACGTATGAGTTATATTAAAGGAGTATTAATTATAATATTAAGGAACCTAGAAGAAGGATCTAGGGACTAAAGAAGTAAGCGATAAATCTTAATACCTATAGTAGAGATACCAGTGGTCAGGTTAACTAGGTATAGGTTTAAACTTAAGGATAAAGACAAACTAAAAGTTAACCTAAAATATATAGCGCATTATACACTATCGTGGATAGCTTATGTGGATAATATATGTAATATGCATAGAGCACTAAAAAATAAGAACCAGAAGTACCTAGTAAGGATATATTAGGCACCAGAGGAAAAGCGGTTTAGGAACGCTAAGTATATATATAGATAGCACCCAGTAGAAGTGCAAGGTTAAGGGGACTTAATACTTTAACTAGGAAGATTCCTTACGGAAGAATACCTAGATAGATAATAGTGGTGGAAGTGCCTAGAGAACACTTATCTATGGTATATAGAGGAAAAGAAATAAACTAAATATTAGCTAAAGTTGGACTAAGTATAAGTAGGATTAAGCAGCCAACAGTTAGGAAAAGGGGAGGCGTATAAAACTAGAGGGAACTAGTGTTAGAGCCTTAAACCCTTAAAGGAATTTAAGGACGACACCTAAATTTATAAGCTAAGTGGCGAGATTAGCAGTTTGAAGCGTTAGTAGATAGTAGAGTAACTAAAAACTACATATTACTAAAGGCAGTAGAAAGGATAGGGTTACTATATAGATAGAAGGAACACCTATATCTATTTATAACAATTTTAGGAGATCAGATAGCCTATAGAGGAGGTATTATTAATCTTAAAACAGGACCTATTTAGATAACTATTAAAGGGAGACTAGTTAGAATGTCTTTTAATATTCTACCGTTGGGATAGGATAAGGCGATACTAGGAATGCCTTAGTTATAGGAGTACAATCCAAAGATTAATTGGGTTATAGGTTAGGTTAATATTAAGAATACTTAATAGCGCAAAGTGCGACAGTAAACCAAGTTGGTATAGTACCAAGTTGGAGCGACATACAAAGAGACTAAGTAAGGCTTAAGTTATATACCAAAGAGATACTACAAGTATGGTAAAAAGTTATGGTTACTAGAAAGTAAAAAGCTGTTAGAGTATACAGTATAGGACTATAAGATAGAATTAAAAGAGGGAATAAGTCTAAAGTTCTTTCCAATCTATAAGCTTACTAAAACGGAGTTAGTAGCGCTTAAGGAGTTTATCTAGGAGAACTTATGTAAGGGATATATTAGACCGTTATAGTTATTAGTAGGATATCCAGAACTATTCATCCTAAAGAAAAACGGAAAACTTAGGATATGCATAGACTATAGATAGTTGAATAGCATTACTAGGAAGAATAGGTATTTTTTACCCTTAATTAGCGAGATCTAAGACAGGATAGGTAATATAAAGATCTTTATAAAGATAAATCTGAGGTAGGCGTACCATTAGATTAGAATTAAGAAAGGCAATAAATAGAAGGCAGCCTTTAGGTTAAAGGAAGAACTATATAAACTGTCGGGAATTAGGCAAGCGGTCGTCACGTAACGCCGCGGCACTAGTGTGGCGAGGAGTCTTAAGCTCCTCGCCCTTCCTTATTCTAATAGAATAAAGCTATTAACCAACATCACTATAACCTACTCGAGTAGTCGTTATTAGTGAGTTACCCTGTGTAACCAATACTAATTAGTGGTTGAACACATAGTCAACCACAGAGCAGCTAGGTTATTGACAGAAGAGACAGTCTTATACAGGGGTTCCCGGCGATACTATGCTACCTTAGGCTTACGGAAAACCAGTAATAGAAGTGTTATTAAGTACTAGGAGATACTAAGTTGCGTCCATTATATAGAACAATCGCGTTTACGAAGATTTGGTTAAGTACTTTAGGTTAGAAGTGTTACTAAACCTAGGGTCCTAAGTTAACGTCCAAAACGCGTCAACTACGCCTTAAATTACCTACCTTTTAACAGCAAACCTACGAGATCCTATAAAGCCGAAAATCCTACCTACCTTTAATGTACAACACCCCGTCAATTCTACTCCTATTATGGCGTTGACCTACCCGAAGAAGTATAAAAACGACATTAACTTAGAGATATAGGATAAAGACATTAACCCTATAAACGCCGAGTAACAGAACCTAAACGGATTCTTACTATACTGTATAGCATAATATATAGACAGCGAATACAACAATACTGTGCTATGGTATTGCATAAAGGAGGACTTTGTTGGATGGACAAAGGAAACATAAGCCCTCGCGAAGAAGAATATTGTATAAGACTTCCGTAACTTCCTTTAGGAGAACGGAGTATTTGTCCCTATAGATAGAGACACTATTAGAGACAATATTTAGGAGCAAATTATTAACGTAAAAGAAGAGCACAAATGGACTCTATAAGAGATTAAGTACTAACTACGTAATATAAAGAAGCTTAACTCACAATAGAATCCAAATAATATACCAATAGAGACACGTTCTAATTCTATTGCTCTAGGCACAAGTTCTTATATACTATACCCATCGCTCCCACCAATTTAACCCATAACTTTAACTACTGCCCCCTAAGAGCAAGCGCAAGACCCCCTTGCTTCGCGATTTAATAACCTTTAAACTCTACCACAGGAAGATTAGGTACCACGCCGTGTTCCATTAAGCTCTGTATCTCTACTGCAGCCTATAAAGCAATCCCTACCTTAATCTCTAATGCAATTTCAACGTGGCCTAATACCGCTTAGAGGCACCTTAAAAATGCTTATAAAGCTTACGAAACTCTATTTAGACTAGGAGAAGAGGTTTGGCGGGGAACTATATAATATCCTTAATTTAAAGCTGCGTATCTTCTATAACTATTACTAGAAGGTTAGACTGGAACCTAACTAATATTATAACGCTTATTTTATTATGCTTAAGGGCCGCGCCAGTACCTTCTATTATGATTATTTAGTAGGAAAAGGATACAATTTTAACCGAATAATATATAAGATAAGATGCTACTTTAAAATAGAAGAGAATAAGCAGCAGTATATATTAAAGTGGAGAGAGACTACCTTTTTAAGAATTATTGCTATAAACCCAGATGCCTCTTAACTTAACTATCTTTAAAAGCTCTTTAATTAACTTTAGATAATTTAGCGTAGTTTATCTAAATTATATTAAGAGAACTTTAGCCTACGCGATTAAGTTATTAGCATATACTAAGGTGTTAAATAATATAACCTTGCCCTCTTTAATCCTGCAAATACTTATAAAGGAGTGTGTGCTTAATTAAGATCCTCTATTAGCACCGCTCTATGCTCTTAAGAAGTATAGCAATTTAACGCCTAACCCTAACCTACTTCAATCGACCCAACTAACTAATATAATTATAACTGGACTAATCGAACATATGGTAGCCAGGGTAGGGGATACGGCAGAGGGTACAATTAACGTTAACTATAAAGCAATTGTGGAGGTCCTTATAGAGGTTTATCTTAAAACAATTAACAGAAGAAATACTATATTTATAAGAAGCCAAATTGCTAGTTAACTAGGCACCCTCTTAATAGACAAAAGAAGGTATATAATAAGTTTCGCCAAAGCGCACAAAATATTAGAAATTGTAAGGTTACTATAGCCTACTTCTAAAGCTTCCTAGTTTAATATAAAGGCAAAGAAGATCTTAAGGGTAAGGTTAACAAGGCTAAACAGCTTCTTATAGATATAGAAATTAAGGACTACTCTCCCAACCAATACTTTACTAAGTATGGTGAGGTAGATAACATACAAACTATTACTATTCTTAATAACTAATCTACGCTCTATGCTATTACAAAGTTAGATATCTTTAATAAGCTAAAGGAGAGTTCTATATTCTCCTTTAACGACAGATACTCGGCGAACGTCTTTTATAGTATTATGCCAGATACTAGAGCCATAGGAGTATCTATAGTAGGAGAACCTTAAGTTCGAGCTCTTTAGCAGCTTAATAGCTCTGTTTAGATTAACCAATTAACGGCAGGCCAATATACAATTTGTTTTAGTAAGGGTACTACAATCTCTCTTGATATAATTAAAGTTAAAACCCCCTTAGGGTATATTACTTTCTATATTATTCCCACAAACACCCCGTTTCTATTTTATATCGGAGATATAGATAAATTAGGCGTCAAACTTAATAACCTTAAGAATATGCTCATTTAGAGAGATAATCAGGTGCCTATTATACACAAATAGGGTTACCCTTAATTGCTCCTTTATTAACTAAAAAAGAGTGTTACTTAGAGCTACTTAACCAAGTTAGAGCTACGTTAACTACACTATTGTTTTGGCTACCTATCCATTTACTAATTGCTTAGGGTTCTTTAGCGAGTAGGCCATAAAGTTAAGGTTAAGGCAATTAAGCATCTTATAAAGTACTGCTATTACTGCCAAATAAACTAGAAGTCCCCTAGCCAATTTAAGTTCACCCTTAAAGATAACTATAACTTTAACTTCTGTATTATCATTAATATTATATATCTTAGTAGCAAGCTAGTACTCTAAGTTATTAACCTCTTAACCTTCTTTTAAGCCGCACGTTTCCTAAAGGATATGTCAGCTAGGAACATATAGAATACTCTTTAATTATACTAGATTAATATCTACCTAGGACCCCCTAATTAAGTTATTTATAATGCAGAAAGGAACTTCTTATTTATAGAGTTTTGGTAATAGGCGAAGGCAATAAAAATTAAGGTTAAGGAAGTCCCTATTAAGGCATATAATAGTATTAGAAAAGTAGAATAATATTACACGCCATTATAATAAGCATATAAGATTATTTCTTTAGAACTAAAGGGCGCTAGCAAAAAGCTTATCTTATAGATAGCTATTAAGGCTGTTAATAATTCCGCTAGCCTAGATAGGCTCGTACCTATATTACTAGTCTTTAGCGCCTACCCTTAAATAACTAGCAATTCTCTACTATCCCTATCTATTACGCAACGAGCGGAGGCTATTCATAAAGCAATAAAAGAGGTGCGACGTCTCTACGCTATACGCCAGGTCAACAACACACTAGGAATAAGAAATGGCCTAAATACCTTAACTACGCTTAATCTGCCACTCCAATCTGAGGTACACGTATAGCGTAAAAAGGGAGGATGGTTAGGCCTATATAAACTTATTATAATTAATAGTTAGACTTATACTCTTTAGATGCCCTATAGACCTACTTAATTCCGCTTAACCGTTATTAAGCCCTACTATAGAAACAACAGTTCTGAGCCTTTATAGAATGCCCTAGAGGATACCCTAGAGGAGAACTATAATTAATGTACTTTAGAAGGCGACTATAATCCTAATATAATTATAGCAGATGTGCCGTAACTATAACGCGGTAGAGGTCGCCTAAAGGGATTACAAAATTACTAATACCTTATTAATTTCGAAGAGTAATTCATTACCGCTATTAAGAGTAGAGACGAGTTATTAATGGCCTTTATAACAGCTAAAGAGAAGGCTAACTTTAAGCTCGCAAAATAGCTCTAAAAGGAAGGCCATATTATAACTCCAGGAGCTCCTTTCTAAGTATCTAATAAGCAGGAGATCAACAGTCTTATTATAAGAGGAGTTTTTAAATTTAAGAAGTATAACCCTACTAAGTTTAATAGAGTTTGCATCTTTAAGTTAAGAATAGTTAATAAGATTAAGGGCAAAGCTACTAACACCCCATTTAAGAAGTTAAGACTGGTCATTTAAGGTTATAACAATAACAGTAAGGAAGTAATTCTTATATAATCCCCTATAATTCAACAAGCTAGTTAGCGAGTTATTATTACGCTAGCTCCCTCCTTAATAAAGAATAGAATAGCGGTTTATTTATAAGATATTACTTAGGCCTATACCTAATCAGAGACGCGCCTTTAGCGCTTAATACTAGCATACCTTCTAGAGCAAATTCGCTACTAATATCCCAAAGATATAATCATGGTTATACTTAAGCCATTATATAGAATCGCAGAGGCAGGAACTTATTGGTAGGCTACTTATAGCAAGCACTATAAAGAGAAGCTCTTAATAACTACTTCTATATTTAATCCCTGCTTCCTTATTACAACTATGGGAACTCTATTTGGAATTATTAGTATGTAAACCAATAATATAATTATCTTAGGAGACAACTAATTTTTAGCTCTTAAAGAAGATAAGCTAGTAAAGGCAAATCTTATAGCAAAGCTAAAGGAAAAGCTTAATTTAATAATACTATTACTTTTTAATAGATGCATCCTCT
>Ga0307507_10003055_pt1 | contig 33465 bp, 23 predicted proteins | sample 7_EM_MG_FD_207223 | JGI IMG/M metagenome (GOLD analysis project Ga0307507, IMG submission 207223) | Populus trichocarpa ectomycorrhiza microbial communities from riparian zone in the Pacific Northwest, United States - 7_EM | ecosystem: Host-associated > Plants > Roots > Unclassified | place...
TAGAGGCTGTAGAGCATATATAAAAGTCTAAATTTAAATTATTAAAATTTATTATTAAGTGGTTGTTAAGATATTAAAGTGTGATTTTTCCATTTTTTGGTGTGTTTTTGAAGTGATTAGCTTACCCATTTGACCAGCTCACCCGTGAAATACGTTATATATTATATCTAAGGGGCCAAATTATACTACTATAATATATTTATAAATTTTAGACTAATTACTTATATTTACCTTTTTATATAATATAGCTATAATATAGCTACTATGTAGAATAGTTAGAGAAGTTAAAGAGCTTTCGCTTTATAAAATAACTAGAAGTAGAGAATATAGTAAGTATTAATTAAAACCAGATCTTACTACTCTATTACCTACTACTTTATTACTTATTACCCTATTACCTACTACCCTATTACCTACTTCCCTATTACCTACTACTTTACTACCTATTACCTATTACCTATTACCCTATAACTTATTACCCTTTATTACTTATACTCTTTTCTATTACTTATATTTTCCCTATATATATAAGGCTCTTTAAAGCTAGTTTAAATAAATAAAGTTCTTATTTTTATCTTCTAATCTACCTTAATTAATAGTAAGGTTTGGTAGTGAATTAGTAATATAGTAAGTTTAGTAGTTAATTTTGCAACTATAAGCTCTTAGGACCCTTTATAGAGAAATTTAAGAGTACTAAGAACTAGTACGCACGTACCCTAAAATTCTTAGCCAAGGGTTCTGATTTATAAGATATCGTATATACGACTTTTCTCGTATTTGATTTTCAGATTTAGGCTCACCGCCTTGCAGATCCGTGCGATCCTGTTGGTGGAAAACTTGGCTTATGCAACCGAGTTGATTGTAATACAAGCGACGCCTTGTAAAGCTTAGTGAGGAAACAACAGGTAATTATATTTTGATTACAAAGCAGCGCCTTACTTTTCTTCGACTATGTAATGTTGGCAAGGACCAAACAGTTACACTTTACTTATACCTCTTTTCTTTAATAATACTAAGTTTGTTTAATTACAGTTACTTCTAGATCGTAACTTTCTTATTAATATAGCTTTACCTTCGGCTCATTCAGCAAGGGCCTACTAAAAAGCGGGATAACCTTCAATTATTTGCCCCTACATCAGTCAACCAATCAATGGCACCGTCAGAGCCGGTAAGCGCCAGCACCCTCTACCACTCAAATCTCAGCACTACTTATGAGCTTCACCAAAATACTCACTTTACTTTCTTGGCAGGAGAAAGTTAAGTTAAACTCAGACGAAGCAACACATTATAACCAGGATATTCTTGGTAACGACGGTGAAGATGGGTCTAGTAAAGATGAGTCTGGTAGCTTTTAACCTGCAACCAATCTACCAAATTCACAAGTTATCAAACGAAATCTGGAAGACTTAATGCGTGAGCTATTTAAATATTTGCATTTAGGCACAAGGTGCAAAAACTAATCCAAGAACCGAAGTTCTCGTTAAAGGGCCCTATCTAGATCTGAATCCAGAGTATTAGCGAAATATAGTTTAGCAGCGTAAGTCTCGCAACATCCAAAAGAACTAACTTCACCTTCAGAGGTGTAAATAAAACTGACATAATACTAGTGGAGCGGATAACGGGCCTGATTAACTCTCTAATAGGTATGTATATATTGAACGGACAACTAGGTATAAGAACTCTATCTATTAAAGAGGGCTCTAGAGCCTCTATATATACACCAGATAGGTAATAAATAGGTTATAAAGAGAATAACAACTACGTCGTTATTCGGTAATGGAAACAAGTATTTAGATATTTAATGAGACACTTAATAAGATATACGAGACATATAAGGAGATATACAAGGTAAGGAGTAGGGTATTAAGACATAGGGTTCTAGACTTAAAGCCAGTATTAAGATAGTAGTAAGGAAATCTAATCCAGTTTAACATACCCCCCTAGCTGCATAGAGCCTTCTGGGCTGCTGTAAAAAGTTATAATATTAATTTAGTGTTAAGTTTAAGAAATCCCCTATAGAGTTACCTTACCCAAATATTATCTAAATTAAATTAAATTAGATCCTTAATGTTAATAAGGTTTAATTACTAAACGAACATCTTATACTTTTAACAAGGCAGAGCCTTTGTTAAGCCGTCTACTATTATATCCGCAGTAGGGACCTATTTAATATTAATCCTTCCTTTATAAACTTCCTGGTGGAGCTAGTGGTAATATATATTAACGTGTTAAAGCTTAATATTGAGCTCAGCGTCGCTTTTAGTAAGAAGTTAAATCGTCTGTATATTATCGCAGTTAATTACTTACTTTTCGTTAGTATTAAATCCAACTTCTTTAAAGAATTGCTGCTACCAAATTAACTTAGTAGCTATATGTAATAGAGCTAGGAGCTCTACCTTTATATTTAATTTTGTTACTGATTTTTGCTTAGTTAATCGCCAGTTAATTAGTCCTCTAAATAAGGTAAATAGGTAGCCTTCTGTGCTCTTCCTATTAACTGGATTGTCTCTAAATAATACGTCACTTGCCCTTATAAAGATTTAGTTTATTATATTCTTCTTTAAGAACTTAATTGCAAGGGTCTTTAATTAATAGAGATAGGCAATTGCCCTTATAGCAGCTTTATTGTATATTAGTAACGGATTTCATAAGAATTCTAATAGCTTGCTTACCATTTTTGCCACATCTAGATGGGTAATATTTGCTATATAGAGTATTAATCTGACCTTCCTTTAATACAGATAGGTGTCCTACTTAGAGGCCTATTTTGGATTTAGGTTAAGCTCCTCAATTTCTATAGGTGTATATACCTTATGATAATCTTTAACTTCGAAGCTTGTCGCGATTTTGTTAATATAGGAGTCCTAGCTAAGCCAAATCTTCCTATTCTTTTAATTGTGAATAATTCAAATCCCTAGGAACTAGGTAAGGTCACCTAGGTCCTTTATTTTATACCTTTTTATAAGGTGCTCCTTAAACATTTTAAGCTTAAGTAGGTCCTTCTTCCTATAGGCAGCTATAATGTTATTAACGTAGAAAAAGACTATTAGCCAATTGTTATAATATAGGCAAGGCTCCTCCGCTACTAGCTTTAAGCCTTTCTTTTTTAGTATTATAGTCAAGTTGCCATACTACAGTAGAGGTAATTATTGCAATCCATAGAGCACTTATTAAAGCAGTAGGCACTTACCCTTAATTAGAAATCTATCTAGATACTTAATATACACAACCTTATTAATCTCGCTATTTGTAAATACGTTAATGGTGTCGCCCTGCTAGTAATCCAGGTTAAATATTACAATAATAGCTATTAAGGCTTTAAATGATTTTGCTACCAGAGTTATGGTATACGTGTCCTTATAAACTAACTCTTATAAGTTACCTCTTATATAAAAACAAGCCTTAAACCTTATTAGATATCTATTATTATTAGTCTTATAGGTAAATACCCAGATAATAGGCATAGTTTTAATATAGATTGTCTTATTAATAACTTAGAATATTCCTCGATTTTAAAGGTCTATATATTCCTTTTTAGTAGTAGCCATAAACTCTTCCTTATATTAATGTCTTTAAAGCTCCTTTTAATTCTTAGGTAGCGGTGGGAGCTAATTACAGTACAGCTTTTTATAAAAGGTAAGCCCTACATTAAAGGCTAATCTTTAAGCTTAAAGGCTTTAGTTATTAGTGACATTAGCAAGAAAACCTGCGTAGGTTTTTAATTAACCTTTAAGTCTCTTTCCTTTAACCATGTTTTGCTCTTCTATATTGCTATTAATCTTCTTCTCTGGCTTAGATTTATCAGTTGGAACTATAATATAGTGCGGCTTCTTTGCTAAGGTCTTTAAGGACAGTAGTAGAGGCTCTAGTAAATTAGGTTCTAGCGTCTTATCTAAGGTAAAAAGCCCTAGAGCTAAGTTATCTTTAGAGCTTAAATCTTATTACTTACTACTTTTAGTATTAGGCTCCTCTTAATTTCCACTAGAATCCACCTATTATCTTTTTTTGGTATTAACTTAAATCTTATCTAGAGTCTTATTGCTTTTATTAAACAATAATTCCAATTCGTCTTAGAGATTCTCTATTTAACAAACATTAATAATTTCCAATATTTAGTTAGTCCTTACTTGGAGTACATTTACAAGATCTAGCTGTAAGTTATTATAGAGTAACTACTTATTAAACTTTATATCTCTTGTTCTAATAACCTTCTTCTAACTTAGAATATAGATTTAGAAGATATTTATCAAATTATACCCTACTAGATATCCTATATAGGCCCTTAGCGCAAGCTTGTTTAGGCATAAAATATTATATTTAAAAGAATAGGCCCTATAGCTATAGACTTATAGGTATCCTATATTAGGTTTTAGTGGTGTTATACCTATTACTAACTAGATTTTCTTAAAAGGTGTTTTCCACCTAAGTCTTCTACTAGGCGTCTAATTAAGTAGATAGGTAGCTGCTTTATAGGCTTCTAGCGTTAGCTTCTCTAGTAGATAGGCCTTAATTCTTATATACTAAGCCTTCTATATAATCACCCCCCCAGATTATTCTGCTGGACTGTTCTATAATTAAGTATTAGGTGCTAATCTTTTAAAAGTAATTCCTCGTTTAGCTATCTAATTCTTAAATTTATCTCTAAGAGATATCTCTCTATCTATATAGATTATGGCTACCTTAAAGCCGTATCGTCGTTTAATAATATTGCAATATATAATAACTCTTTAGGTAAGGGACGACTTCTTAACTATTATGTCTACCTTATTTATTCGCGTTGTGTCATTAAGGAAGTATACTGCGTACTTATTGCTATTAAATACAACTATTCCGGGTATTAAATTAAGGTGGATTTTATAGAAAGGAACTATTAACTAAGTTAGTATTCTTCTAGATATTACCTTGTAAGCTTTGCTTACTCCACACGCTTTACATTCTACTATTATTAGGCCTTTTAGAATCGCGCCTATTACTAACTTAAGTAGTTATATAATTGCTTTTTTTTCTATATAGCCCAATTGCTGGTGCTATACATAACCTTCTGCCTAATTTAGTAGAGGCTTTAATAAATGCTTTACTAGTTTTAATTAAGTCGCAAAGGAAGCCTCTAGTAAGTCTTTCTTTAGCTTATTATATTTAATGGTTTTCTAACTATAGTGGTAGCTACAGTAGGCGTATGTTACATTGTTACTATAGTAAAGAGTGTTCTTTTTATTGTTCTAATAAACGCCTTTGTTATTAAGCTTTTGGAGGCATACTAGGTTAGTATAGAAGCCTAATATAAAGGCTGCTCCTAAGAGCTATATCTGTCTCTTCCCTTTTAGGTAGTTAATTGTGACTATAGCTATGCTATAGCCTTCAATTTCTTTAATATGCAAGCCCATATAGATATGGTCTAAGGTAGGCTTAATATCGTTAACAAATCTAGCTTAATTGTTAATAATATATAGGTTAGTTCCTAAGTTAAAAATAATACTATTATAAAGCTCGTAACTAGAAGCTGTGTTATAGGCTCCTACTTAATAAACTATAAAGCCTCTATTAGGCTCTTAAGAGCTCTGCTAGTTGCTATCTTTTAGCTTCTTATTAGCTTAATCATCCTTTTTAATTTACTTAATACAAGCCTTAATTTTAGGCGTTATATTAGCAATCTTTTTATCCACCTTCTTCTAAATTTTGTTACTTAGTTTAAACTATAATAGGTAAGGAATTAACTCTAGAATATACCAGTACTTATTAAAGTAGTAATGCTTTCTATATAGGTACTCTAGCGGCGGTTGCCTTTCCTTCTTTTACTTATTTGCTGACGATTTAGTCTTTAACTTAGGCTTTAAATTTAGTAACTCGCTTAACTCGTCCTTAAAGGTGGCTGTAAAGGATCCTTATAGGGTTTTACCCTTTTAGGCAAGCTCTGTACAACGGTAATTTTAGTAGATTTTAACCAGTTTAAAGAAGCCAGGAAGCTTCTCCTTCTTCTACTCTATCCTTTTAAGCTGGTTCTTCTAATATTTGGACCAGCTTAGTGTAATTAAATTAACTATATACACGAAGTCTCTTACTAAATAGTTACTATTTATTTTAGGTAGACCTAGCTCCTTACACTTAGTATATACCTTCTCCCACTCCTTTAACTAGACCTTAAAGTTCTGGTTCTAAGGCGCTTTCTTAAGCTTTACATACTGGGTGGCTACTTAAAGCTTTTAGGTGTTGTTAGTTAGAGTAATTCTCTGCTTTAGTAACACTAAGACGTTATAGGTAGTAACGCATTTAAACGTGTAGATAAGGTAGGTATATAAGATTAAGCTTTAAATATAGCTACGCAATGTATTAAGAGCTAACAGCTATTTTCTATATAGCTTCATATCTTCCCTATAGTTGGCTTTAAGTATACGGAGCTCCTCCTTCTTCTCCTTATCTAGCTCTGCAAGCTTCGTCATCCCCTAGCTATTAGCATCCTTAGGTAAGGCTTAAACAGGTTCTTTAAGCTTTAGTAACTTAGTCTTAGGTGTTAATAGGTTAACATACTCCCAGAGACAATTATTATTTGCTTTTAACTTAATAACCTTAATCCATTCGTCCCAATTGTTTGGGCTTATAAGGATAACGGATAATATAATAACGGGTTTAGTTTCTTATTAAGAATTTATTATCATGGTTGTCTATAACTAGGATAATAATTAATTAGAATAAAGGCTTTAGAATTAAAGATAATTTAGTAAACAGACTAGGCTTATAACTATTAAACAGACAACCAGGTATAAGAACTCTATCTATTAAAGAGGGCTCTAGAGCCTCTATATATACACTAGATAGGTGACAAATAGGTTATAAAGAGAATGACGACTACGTCGTTATTCGGTAATGGAAACAAGTATTTAGATATTCGATAAGACACTTAATAAGACATACAAGACATACAAGGAGACATACGAGGTAAGGAGCGGGGTATTAAGACATAGGGTTCTAGATTTGAAGCCAGTATCAAGATGGTAGTAAGGAAATCCGATCCAGTTCAACAGTATGGCACTTAATACCCTTAATCCGTCGGCTTTGCTAATTTAATGCACAGAGAATTTTTATATTCCTCCAGTCATATTCAATATTCACGAAATACAAGTCAAGGATAGTATTTGATGGCAACGGGTATGCGTTAACGGCAAACAGCGAATATCATCCGTGCAAGCTTTTATGCAAGGAAGGATTCCTTGTCACGATAGATACGGAAATAAATGGTGAGTTGATTCTGATATAAGAAGTCTCAAATCCTCTAATATTTTGTAGGTATTACTCTGGCAAAACTGGAAAGAGTGGTAACCCGATCAAAGGACGTCGAGTCCTTCCAGAACATATGAAGAAAATCTTTAGACAGAAGGAATTCGTCTGTTACGAATTCAAAAATCTTACTCCAAAACAAGAAGAAGATCTGTTTGGAAAGTACAGATGGGCGTTTCGCTGACACCAGCGGAGAAGATGCGGGCCACATCTGGTCCGTGGCAGGACTTCACCCGGCTATTCGAGGACGACTTCTCTTCCGTTGTGGGCCGTAAGTCTTTTTTGCTCAATTTTGTCTACCCTGCTAATGATCTGTAGTTGCTAAAACAGATCGAGGCGCAGGGTTTCGGCTGCTTCTTTGCTGTTTCAGCCAAATTCTTGAGGTTCAGCACCCAACTAATGCCAACGGCAAACCAACACTACGAACCAATTCAAAATATCTTCAGGATGTATTCATGAAGAATATCAAGGCACTAGATGACGCTACAAAGTCTCACCTAGCAAGCGTTTTCACTACTTTTAAGGAACTAGTTGAAGAAGATCTGCAGACGTTTAAAAACAATGGCTATCGAACCGTTAAAACTTTCGCACCGGTCGAGCTCATTGCCGTAGCAGTCCTTATATCTATGTACGGTGATTCAAGGAACAACGCTTTACTACTCGGGGACGTCCGAGCGATGCGACTGACCCTTCGTCAAACTCGACATGATCTGCAAATGAACCAGGGTACATGGGATGCCATTTGGGAATTTTTAGAGTCGCTCGAGTCATACAGAGGTGTTGTGGACGGCTTTTGTGAAACCGTGAGGAATACTACCACCAAAGCTCAAGGGGAGTTGAAGAGTAGCGAAAAAGCTAAACCGTCTCACAATACAACTACATCCGAGGTACCAGTCATAACCAACCCCACCGTTGGAAGCAAACTTTCGAGACCGAGGCTATCCCCTCCACTTTTCCTCCACTCGTCGTCACCGGATTCCGTGCTACCTTATGGCGATGATCAGGATCATGATATGGCTGGCGATGTTGCCAGGCCACTTCCCCTCAGTAAAACTACTGTTGCGCCATCAGCCCCAACGGCTTCAATCGCTCCCATGGTACCTACGGGACCGAACATCAATATAGCGGGCTCTAAGCCGAAGTCAGCGAGCCCAATCACATCACCATTCGGAAATACAACTATTAGTGAGCAATTAATTGTGAGTTCTACTCATGGGAGCGCTCCGGATAGTGCTGTGACTGAACTCCATTCTGCTAAGAGTGCCATCGCCACCCTACCTCACCTTACAGAAAATCAGGAAAGAGAGCGACAAGATCTACTCGCTCAGTTTCGCGCAAGCCGTGACCCTAGCTCTAGCTCAGACCTCGACGACCTCCCAATCAGACCTTTGAAACGGCGGGCGGAGATTGAGCTTGGGAGAGCTGGAGGAGGTGTGAGAGCTCTAGCTATGAAGCGGCGAGGCTAATATTATTGCCGTAGTTCGGTGCTGAAGGTCCAACAAGCTCATGAGTATTGGTTCGAATGAGAAACGTTGGCGAACTATGGTGATTTTTATGTTTAGAGGGCTTTTGGCGGGTTGTACTCTTTAATCGTGCTCCTTTTATCTTTGGTGCATTATATACCACGGGTAGCATAGGTTTTCATTTTAGGTATGCGTTTAGCATTGCATTGCATCGCAGGGCTACGGTCTGAGGTTTTGTTGACCCGAATCGGATTTCCTTACCACCGTCTTACCACCGTCTTACCACTGTCTTACCACTGTCTTTGATGCCTAGTACCCTATGTCTTACCACCCTGTTCCTATTACCTATTTTGTTTCAGTTACCTATTATATGTCTCTGTTGCCTGCACCGACCTCGTCTATATAGAGAGCTTCTAGAGCCATATTCAATAAACGGAGTTCTCATTCCTGATCGTCCGTTTAACAGGTTTCGCTCATTGCATGGGTTATGACTTGCGGCTGGGGCTTTTATGAGCTTCTTTATTGTGCAGCGGAATCTCTCAACACCGGGTATTTGGATATATATAGATACCCAGGGCATTATTAGCAGGTTTGCAATATTCAAAGTAGCCTCAACTTTTCGTTACTGTACACAAATCTATGGAAGGCTACCTCTTGGTATTTTTGAATCTCCCGCTCAGGTTTGGGCAGCCTTCTCCCTTTGCGCTTTATTGGCCCTTGCCCTCATTATTAGTCCTTTCAACCTTTCCGTCTCTTTGCTATCCACAAACTCTATCACCCGATCGACCTTCTGCCCGGTCTCGTCCATGGCTAGAATAAAGATGTATACTCCCCTGTATGCCCATTCCTCATTAGCAATCCTAGCGTCCTTTAAATCCTTGTGAAATCCCGCCTTACTAGTTGCCCAAATGATGACTTGGTTCTGCTCTTGGTCTTCCGAAACCTCTTTTGCTATTACTAGGAAAGATGTCATGATTTCTTGTAAGTGGGAGATATGTGTCGCAAATGCAGCATTGTCCAATGCAGGTGGAAGAGAGCTGACACGGGTGCGAATATATGACGGCATGTTGGTGTACGAATGGAGATGAAATCTTGTTGAACGGACAACTAGGTATAAGAACTCTGTCTATTAAAGAGGGCTCTAGAGCCTCTATATATACACTAGATAGGTGATAAATAGGTTACAAAGAGAATGACGACTACGTCGTCATTTGGTAATGGAAACAAGTATTTAGATATTCGATGAGATACTTAATAAGACTTACAAGATATACGAGGAGACATACAAGGTAAGGAGCGGGGTATTAAGACATAGGGTTTTAGACTTGAAGCCAGTATTAAAATAGTAGTAAGGAAATCCGATCTAGTTCAACACACCCCCCTAGCTGCATAGAGCCTTCTGGGCTGCTGTAAAAAGTCACAATGTTAATTTAGTATTAAGTTTAAGAAATCCCCTATAGAGTTACCTTGCCTGAATATTATCCAAATTGAATTAAATTAGATCCTTAATGTTAATGAGGTTTAATTGCTAAACAAACATCTTATGCTTTTAATAAGGCAGAGCCTTTATTAAGCCGTCTGCTGTTATGTCCGTAGTAGGGACCTATTTAATATTAATCCTTCCTTTACAAACTTCCTGGCGGAGCTAGTGGTGATATATATCGATGTATCGAAGCTTAGTGTTAAGCTTAGTGTCGCTTTTAGTAAGAAGTTGAATCATCTATATATTGTTGTAGTTAATTACTTGCTTTTCATTAGTATTAAATCCAACTTCTTTAAAGAATCGCTGCCACTAAATTAACTTGGTAGCTATATGCGACAGAGCTAGGAGCTCTACCTCTATGCTTAATTTTATTACTAATTTTTGCTTGGTTGATTACCAGTCAATTAGTCCTCTAAATAAGGTAAATAGGTAGCCTTCTATGCTCTTTTTATTAACTAGATCGTCTCCAAATAATACATTACTTACCCTTACAAAGATTTAGTTTATTATATTCTCCTTTAAGAACTTAATTATAAGGGTCTTTAATTAATACAGGTAGGCAATTACCCTTATAGCAGCTCCGTTGTGTATTAGTAATAGATTTCGTAAAAATTCCAACAGCTTACTTACCGTTTTTGCCACATCTAGACGGGTAATATTTGCTATATAGAGCATTGATCCGACCTTCCTCTGGTACAGATAGGTGTCCTACTTAAAGGCTTATTCTGGATTAGGGTTGAGTTCCTTAAGGCCTATTAGTATATGTATCTTGCGATAATTCTTTACCTTAAAGCTGGTCGCGATTTTGTTAATATAGGAGTCCTAGCTGAGCCAAAGCTTCTTATTTTCTCGGTCGCGTATTATTTAAATCCCTAAGAACCAGGTAAGGTCACCTAGGTCTTTTATTTCGTACCTTTTTATAAGGTGCTCCTTAAATGTTTTAAGCTTAAGTAGGTCTTTCTTCCTATAAGCAGCTGTGATATTATTGACATAGAAGAAGACTATCAGCCAATTATTATGATATAGGCAAGGCTCCTCCGCCACTGGCTTTAAGCCTTCCTTTTTTAGTGTTATAGTTAAGTCACCATGCTATAATAGAGGTGATCGTTGCAATCCATAGAGCGCTTATTAAAGCAGTAGGCACTTGCCCTTAATTAAAAATCTATCTAGACACTTAATATACACGACCTTATCAATCTCACTATTTATAAATACGTTAACGGCGTCGCCCTACTAGCAGTCTAGGTTAAATATTGTAATAATAGCCATTAAGGCTCTAAATAATTTTGCTGCTAGAGTTGTAGTATACGTGTCCTTATAAACTAACTCTTATAAGTTACCTCTTGCATAAAAACAAGCCTTAAACCTCATTAGATATCCATTATTATTAGTCTTATAGGTAAATACCCAGATAACAGGCACGGTTTTAATGTAGATGGTATTGTTAACAACTTAGAATATTCCTCAATTTTAAAGGTCCGCGTATTCCTTTTTAGCAGCAGCCATGAATTCTTTCTCATATTAATATCTTTAAAGCTCCTTCCAATTCCTAGGCAGCAGTAGGAGCTAATTATAGTACAGCTTTTTATAAAATGTAAGCCCTATATTAAAGGCTAATCTTTAAGCTTAAAGGCTTTGGTTATTAGTGACATTAGCAAGAAAACCTGCGTAGGTTTTTAATTAACCTTTAAATCTCTTTCCTTTAACTACATTTTACTCTCCTATATCGCCATTAATCTTCTTCTTTAGCTTAGCTTTATCAGTCGGAACTATAATATAGTGCGGCTTCTTTGCTAAGGTCTTTAAGGACGGTGGTAGAGGCTCCAGTAAGTCAGGTTCTAGTGTCTTATCTAGGGTAGGAAGCCCTAGAGCTAAGTCATCTTTAGAGCTTAAATCTTGTTGCTTACTACTTTTAGTATTTAGCTCCTCTTAATTTCTACTAGAATCCACCTATTATCTTCCTTTAGTATTAACTCGAATCTTATCTAGAGTCTTATCGCTTTTATTAGATAATAATTCCAATTCGTCTTAGAGATTCTCTATTTAACAAACATTAATTATTTCTAATATTTGGTTAGTTCTTACTTAGAGTACATTCGCAAGATCTAGCTATAAGTTATTATAGAGCAACTGCTTATTAAACTTCATATCTCTTATTCTAATAACCTTCTTCTAACTTAAAATGTAGATTTAGAAGATATTTATAGAATCATACCCTACCAGATATCCTATATAGGCCCTTAACATAAGCTTATTTAGGCATAGAATATTATATTTAAGAGGATAGGCCCTATAGCTATAGACTTATAGGTGTCCTATATTAGGTTTCGGTAGTGTTATACCCATTACTAACTAGATTTTCTTAAAAGGTATTTTCTACCCAAGTTTTCTACTGGGCGTCCAATTAAGTAGATAGGTAGCTACTTTATAGGCTTCTAGCATTAGCTCTTCTGGTAAATAAGCCTCAATTCTTATATATTAAGCCTTTTGTATAATCACCCCCCCAGATTATTCCGCTGGACCATTCTATAATTAAGTATTGGGTGCTAATCTTTTAAGAGTAATTCCTCATTTAGCTGTTTAATCCTTAAATTTATCTCTAAGAGACGTCTCTCTATCTATGTAGATTATGGCTACCTTAAAGCCGTATCGTTGTTTAATAACATTACAATATATAATAACTCTTTAGGTAAGGGATAACTTCTTAGCTATTATATCTACCTTATTTATCCGCGTTGCGTCGTTAAGGAAGTGTACCGCGTACTTATCGCCATTAAATGCAACTATTCCGGGTATTAAATTAAGGTGGATTTTATAGAAAGGAACTATTAACTAAGTTAGTGTTCTTCTAGATATTACTTTATAAGCTTTACTTACTCCACACACTTTACATTCTACCATTATTAGGCCTTTTAGAATCGCGCCCGTCACTAACTAAAGTAGTTACTTAATTGCTTCTTTTCCTACATAGCCTAATCGCTAGTGCTATACAAGACCTTCTGCCTAATTCAGCAGAGGCTTTAATAAATGCTTTACTAGTTTTAATTAAGTCGCAAATAAAGCCTCTAGTAAGTCTCTTTTTAGCTTATTATATTTAATGGTTTTCTAACCGTAGTGGTAGCCATAGTGGGCGTACATTACATTGTCGCCATAGTAAAGAGTGTTCTTTTCATTGTTCTAATAGACGCCTTTGTTATTAAGCTTTTGGAGGCATACTAGGTTAGTATAGAAGTCTAGTATAAAGGCTACTCCTAAGAGCTATATCTGTCTCTTCCCTTTTGGGTAGTTAATTGTAACTATAGCTATACCATAGCCTTCGATTTCTTCAATATGCGAGCCTATATAGATTTAGTCTAAAGTAGGCTTAATATCGCTAACAAATCTAGCTTAATTGTTAATAACGTATATATTAGTTCCTAAGTTAAAAATAACACTATTATAAAGCTTGTAATTAGAAGCAGTGTTATAGGCTCCTACTTAATAAACTATAAAGCCTCCTTTAGGCTCTTAAAAGCTCTGCTAGTTGCTATCCTTTAGCTTCTTATTGGCTTAATCGTCCTTTTTGATTTGCTTAATACAAACCTTAATTTTAGGCGTTATATTAGCAATCTTTTCATCCACCTTCTTCTAAATTTTGTTACTTGGTTTAAACCATAATAGGCAAGGAATTAACTCTAGAATATACCAGCACTTGTTAAAGTAGTAACGCTTTCCGCATAGGTACTCTAGCGGCGGTTACCTTTCCTTCTTTTACTTATCTGCTGATAATTTAGTTTTTAACTTAGGCTTTAAATTTAGTAACTCGCTCAACTCGTCCTTAAAGGTGGCTGCGAAGGATCCTTATAGGGTTTTACCCTTTTGGGCAAGCTCCATACGACGGTAATTTTAGTAGATTTTAACCAGTTTAAAGAAGCTAGGAAGCTTCTCCTTCTTCCACTCTATCCTTTTAAGCTGGTTCTTCTAATATTCAGACTAGCTTAGTGTAATTGAATTAACTATATACATAAAGTCTCTTACTAAACGGTTACTATTTATTTTAGGTAGACCTAGCTCCTTATACTTAGTATATACCTTCTCCCACTCCTCTAACCAGACCTCAAAGTTCTGGTTCCAAGGCGCTTTCTTAAGCTTTGCATACTGGGTAGCTGCTCAAAGCTTTTAGGTGTTATTAGTTAGAGCAATTCTCTACTTTAGTAACACTAAGACGTTATAGGTGGTGACGCATTTAAACATATAGATAAGGTAGGTATATAAGATTAAGCTTTAGATATAGCTGCGCAACGTATTAAGAGCTAACAGCTATTTTCTGTATAGCTTTATATCTTCCCTATAGTTGGCTTTAAGTATATAGAGCTCCTCCTTCTCCTCCTTATCTAGCTCTGCGAGCTTCATCATCCCCTAGCTATTAGCATCCTTAGGTAAGGCTTAAATAGGTTCTTTAAGCTTTAGCAATTTAGTCTTAGGTGTTAATAGGTTAACATACTCCCAGAGATAATTGTTATTTGCTTTTAACTTAATTACCTTAATCCATTCGTCCCAATTGTTTAGGCTTACAAGGATTACGGATAATATAATAACAGGTTTGGTTTCTTATTAAGAATTTATTGTTGTGGTTGTCTATAATTAAGATAATTAAGATAATAATTAATTGGAATAAAGGCTTTAGAATCAAAGATGATTTAGTAAATGGACCAGGCTTATAACTATTAAACGGACAACTAGGTATAAGAACTCTGTCTATTAAAGAGGGCTCTAGAGCCTCTATATATACACCAGATAGGTGACAAATAGGTTACAAAGAGAATAACGACTACGTCGTCATTCGGTAATGGAAACAAGTATTTAGATATTCAATAAGACACTCGATAAGACTTACAAGACATACGAGGAGACATACGAGGTAAGGAGCGGGGTATTGAGACATAGGGTTCTAGACTTGAAGCCAGTATCAAGATGGTAGTAAGGAAATCCGATCCAGTTCGACAAATCTTGAACAGAGAGTATTTTAAGTTTCCGCAGAGTAAAACCACATTCGTACCTTGGCGGAATTCCGCAGCTTTTCTTGGCATTGGAAGCTTGGTGTAAGTAATGAACGAAGCGTTTGGCTTTACAAATGCAATGGCGTATCTGTCGATCGAGGTGGCAATGACGTAACAGTCGTCATTGTCGACGTCAGCCTTCGCCACCTATTTCATGTATATATAGTCTCTTTTCTTTGTAGTTTAATCTACACACGAGTCCTTCTTTTATGACCTACTCTTTGCGGTCGACAGTATCTCATGCGCCTTTGAGGTGCTTCGACGATTGTAGCCGGTAGAAGGGTCACGTGCAGCTGAACGACTCAGCGGGTAGTAGATTTTTATATATTTGATATAATGGATTCTTTAGGTAATTATATCTTTATAAATATATACTATAGCCCTATATTTAGAATACTAAGGGGCGAGATATCGTTATAGAACCTAAGTTTGATTTTAAAACGCATCTTTATAGATTTCCATGGTAGGGGGTAGGCATGCATCCCAGGAGCTTCCTGCGGTCACGTGATAGATCGCTTGTATAGATATTCGTTCTTCGTGACGACTCCACCTTATGGAGTCTCCACACACACCACCATACACCTGCGTCCCCGTGTGACAGATTTAAACTAAAACTGACCGACTACCCATATTCAACTTCTCGTAGAATAGAGCTACGATATCGCCACAACGTAGAGGCGATAGAGAAGATAAGGAGCTTTCACCTGGTAGTAATTTAGAGATAACTAGACCTAGAGAAGTATATAAGGTATACAGGGTATCCGACCTTCGGTGTCCCGCCCCTGTGCGCGCGCAACCACACAGCAATTTCGGTAATCACTGGTCAAGTGCATCATCCAGCGTAGATACTGTGCGCTTGCCAAAAGAGCTGTGCACCCGCAAAAAAGGCAAAGCCTTTAATTATTTAGGCTTAATTACAAGAGTTAAACTTGTATAGTCTTCCCTTACTGCTACAGGGTATCCGACCTTCAGTATCCCCCCCTATGTGCGCGCGCAACGCACACAGCAATTTCGCTTCGTACGCACTAGGGAATTTTAGAATTTTGAAACTTTAAGCTACCACCAAAGCTAGGACCATAAGCTCTCAGACCCTCGATGGAGAATTCGCTGGTGCGCATAGCGCACGTACCAACGATCACCGGGGAGATAACGCTCAGCCGAGACTCCGTACCCCTGACTTTCCACTCGACCTCTTTCCCACGCATGGAAGCGCGAAGCCAAATTAATGGCAATGTCAAACGAGAATCTCTAAGAAACAATGGAGAACGAATCGTTGGCTGCGGTTGAAACGTTGTTGAGACGTCCCTGTGGCACAACTAAGATGTAGGCAGAAGTTGACGCTGAGGCGCAGCACCGCAAACATTTGGCATTTAAGTACCTGGCCCTCTGCCGTTCTTACACCTCAACCAATCTACAACCACCATAGAGAAGTTCTTGTTTCCTCCTATTTCTGAAGCCATGACATATCCTTGTACTATATGTACGAAATGTTTTCTCAGCTCCACTGCATTACAGCAACACATGAGCTCTCCTACCCACATTCATTTATGCACTTACGATAACTGTGGACGGTCGTTCATTAGCAAGCAAGCGCTCCAGAAACACATGCGTTCAACCAGCCACACTCCTCCTTTGTCCTGCGGGACATGTGCAAAAACCTTTGGGAGTCCAGAAGCTCTTGACCAACATCAAAATTCCACGGCTCATAATGGCCAATCTAAGCAGGTCTCGAGTACGGGATTCAAGAAAGAGAACGTACAACAAGAATCCTCGAGACCTCCCGTCCAACCAGTCCCGCACACGCGTAATAAATCCTGCGTTAGCCAGCTTAGCCTCCAAAGGCATGCGAAGCCAGTCATCTACGCCTCGGTGGAGTGTTCTATTTGTAAGAGATCATTTTGTGATCAAATTGCTTTACGGCAGCATTTGGCCGACGCTCCATTTCATACAACGCACCATAAAAATCCCTTACTCAGAGAAGCCACCGTCTCGACCCCACCCAGCCGTCCCGCTCGTCCCGGATACAATTGCTATCTCTGCGTCAAAACCTTCAAGAGCGACCAAGCCCTCCAGATGCACTTGTCGTCTGCGGCTCATGCACCCTCGAATATCAAGATGGAATTCAAGACGCCTCCTCTCAAGCAAGCGGTCCCATCTTATGTTGCGCCTGCCACTCAGATCCCTTTACACTATTGTATTGGTTGCCGAAAACATTTCAAAAGTCCGGAAGCTCTCCAAGACCACTTACGATCACCCATCCATGTCATCCCTCAGACTTATCAAGTTCCCGGTCTATCATCTAATGTTTGGCAAGAATTTTGCCAAAGTATGGAAACAATTTTGGAAATGCGAAAGTCCAACATCGATGCCGGCAATCCAATCGCGGGAAATGCTACCCATTCATACACCTCGGTCGGCGTACAAGTCCAAGACAGAGAAAATGCGCTACCAGTCTCAAACCATTCCAAAATCCTTCAGCCCTTAGATCCGGTTGTCCGTAAAACTGTCGGTTCCAAGATAAATCCAGGAACAACCACAGACAATGCACCGAAGGCAATTATTCATGGGAAGAACCACTGGTCTATTATTCCCCTTCCTGAACAGCAGGGAATGCTGAATGCACTTGCAAAGAATTGCCACTCACTTGATGATCTTGCAAAACACAGCTATTTCCCTAGTGTGAGTAGACCTACATTTGGAGTGTTTTCTTCATCGCCTAGTAACGCCAGTGGAATTCCGAAGCGTGCTGCAGTTGCTTTGGACTGCGAAATGGTTGGCGTTAAGGGTGGCGGAAGCGAACTCGCGTTGCTTTCCGCGGTCGACTATATCACCGGCGAAGTTCTAATTAACACCCTCATATATCCCAAAGAGAGAGTTGTCGACTGGCGTACCCGCTTCAGTGGCATCACTTTTTCGGCAATGACTCTTGCAAAGTCTCAAGGTCAAACATTGAACGGGTGGGAGGAGGCCCGCGCAGAGTTATGGAAACACATTGACACGAAAACCATCTTAGTTGGTCACGCTCTCCATCATGACTTAGATGTATTGAGGATGATCCACACCCGTGTCGTAGACTCGGCGATCTTAGCGAAAAATGCTGTTGGTGCAGGCGTTACGCGTCAATGGGGACTCAAAACGCTGTGCAAAGAATTTTTGAGCACCCAGATCCAGGATCATGGGAAGAAAGGACACGACTGTCTAGAGGACACGTATGCTACTAGAGAGGTCGTACTATGGTGTGCTAGCAATGAAGCCGAATTCAAGGCCTGGGGAATCGCAGTAAATGCCGAGGAGCGCAGGAAGCAAGAAGAACGGGAAGCCAAGAGGAAAGAGAAAGAAGCGAAAAAACAATCCCGCCAGAAGGATGCGGCAAGGCCGAGAGCTGCAGAAACGTTCAATACCTTTTATGACTATTATGATTCTGAGGATGAATATCTACAGTGGGAGGATATTGCATCAGAATACGGTTATCCAGAGCATTATGATCCTTGGTCGGATTAGTTAAGACCAATCAAAGGCCAAAGAACAATCCGGAGGATTCAATACAGAGATATTTGAGTAATTGTCTATCTTTATGTCTTTTCTTTTGTCTCGCTTTCCTGTCGTTGAAGTCCCTAACTCATGCAATTCGCTATATTCAAAATTCGAGTTGTGAAAGCTTTATTTATGCCATATTTACCATAACACGAGCCCTATAGTGTCACGATTTTCTCGCCGACACAGTAAAATACTCCATGGGAGAGAGCTATTATTATTCATTTAGGCCATCAATCTTAATCCTTTTCAGTTGCCGCCCAGGACACAGGGTTTCTCCGGGTTGCCCGCAATACATCTCCGACTGAGGATAGGACGGCAGAGCCGGGTGGCTATTCCCAGTCATGCACAACCAGCTGAGCGGCACCATATACGCAATGACAGTTGTCGCAGCCGCCCACCCACAAACGGCCAGAGTCGACAACAACTCCTTCGTAAACGTCCCAACTTCCAGATCATCCACCTCGTGGTCGTTGGCGTCTCGAGTGTCACGCAACCACGTATATCCCGAGTAATACATTCCGATCAAGAACGGCTCATACAGCAGCAGCTGGTAAGTCTCTCCATACCAAAGCGTGAGCCCGCGCGGCAGAGAGACATAAGTGTACGCCTGAGTCCGGTTCCAGAAGGTCGTGAGACTAAAGAAAACGGCCATGTAGACAAGCTACGCGAATGAGTACATAGCCACGGTACTCATGCGCCGGAATGTCTGCCTCAGCTTCCCAAGAATGCTGCAGCCGAGAATCGCGGCACCGACCCCAAGCCAGATGTATGCCGAGAGACACCACGGCATGCCCCACGGCACCTCGCTCGCGCCTAGGCCCGGAAAGCCAGGGATGAAGTTAGCCCAGGATCCGAAGGCGTATCCGTACGCGTTCATAGCCCATGTAAGGTTGAAGGCGGCGGACATGATGTCCAGCGTTGATGCGAATGCGCCGCCGAGAAACGTCTTGCCGTCGAGGCTCGGTACGCCATTTTGGAGCCATGGCGGAACAGGAGTGCGGTTGCCCGGATACACGAATACTGCACAGCCAAGGAATTCCGTTCCTCGAAGGATGTAGAGGTAGGGATAGGGGTCTGGACCTGGATTCGAGTGAACGAAGTCTGAGGACTGCACCCAGCGGACCCAGTTATTTGTGAATAGCGTAATGATGGTGGCTTCGAGGATGGACCAGAACCATATTACCCCGTTCAGCCTCTCGGGGGAGAATTTTCTTGGGCCGGAGGTTGGATTTTGTGATATGGATATGCGCTTGGTAGACTTTGTTACGATCGTTGTAGTCGCCATGGCTACCTTCAAAGCTATTTACAATGTATAGGATTATCTGGTTTGGTGTGGGTTTCCCTCATGGGCGAGATATATTATGGATCGGAGTCCGGAGGTGAGCGCGCTCCGGAACGCATGCAATTTTACAGTCCCCCCGAATACAAGGGCTTTCTTGAAGAACATGTACGTCGGCTTCTTATTTCTCGATAACTGCTAGCGGTTACCTTTTGCTAGAAATGATGTTTGTGCGTGGTTCCTTGTCTGGTCCCGCGTCCCCGCATTGGCCGAATGGTGGGATCCGGGGAACCCGGAGCCTGGTTGTGGAGGTTCTGAAGTGCGCCATGACTAAACTTCATATATAGGAGCTTCTTCAAGTCTGTTTTTGGTATGAACGTTAACATGCTGTCAAAAAAGGGGGTGAGATAGTGGGCCGTTGCTGTTGTTGCGGTTATCGTATATACCCTTGTCACTTTCCGCTAGTTTACATAGATTGCCAGCATATCAAGGGCTCCAAGAAGTGGAGACATGAAGCAAAATAAATCGCCGAGTGGCCCAAGTTAGGTTTCCAAGGAACGGCAATCATGGAATGTAACTAGAGGGGCTAGTAGCGGTAGTGGTAGTAGTAGAGGTAGGCACAGGGGTACAGGGTAGTAGTAGGGGTAAGGTTAACGGTAGAGGTAGATGTAGCCTGCAATATGATTTTGTAACAGGTGCTTACCTACAAATTTTCTGAATAACGGATTGTGCGGCCATCTTCGCGTCGTCCTTATTGTAACCGTCAGGGCCCTCATCTCCGACTCATGCTAGCTAGTCTTTCGGTCCATCTTCAAGATACCGCGCTAGGGATAATGGAAATTGCTGTTCGAAGTAGATCTGGACAAGCCTGGAGTGAGCGTGATCTATGCCTGTTTTTAGAACGTCCTGAGATATTCAAACCCGGGGGTAAAGGCCATAAGCGGAGACCTGTATCTAGTGTGGCAATCAATCAGCTGGTAGTTACGGGCGTGTTTAGGTTGTCACTTCTAGCGGCTGTATAATGGCATAAATTGCTATTCTTTCACTGCAGGAGTCGAAAATGCAATTTCGTTCAAAGTCCTCTTCGCGGTCCTTTAGGAAATCTTAGAAGAGGCAGAAGGGCTAGTTGCTTCTGTCAATTGGTTTTAGTAGATCAGAAAAGCTGTACCGAGATGTCTATCAAGCTGTAGGCAGGGGATGTGGTGTAGCGTTGCTTGGTTGCACATGGATATGGATCGCCTAGGCCATCCGAGACTACTGGAGGGAGTTTATGCTTTTGACTAAGTAGATTTTCAAAGAGAGAATGAGAGCAAGCCAATGAGCGTGAACATGAGAAGGAGGTTTCGGTCTTTTATCAAGAGACACTACTTAGAGGCGCTAATTTGGAAGGTGTTGTCATATTTGATGATGAAAATGGGTAATGACTCCCACATGATTATAATTAAGAAACTATTTAGACACTGAAAACGAGATAGATATTACGGCCGTAGAAATCTAAAATCGTGAAAGACTAACAATGCGAAACTCCAAAACCTAAACGTCTAGAAGTAATACTCATACAGATCCTATCTCATTTCTAATATCATACAGAAATCATAGTGTTCAGGTGGCATCCTTGTAAATCATAGCTGTTTCAAAAACTCGTTATTTAAAATCCATGCTTTTGCAACTCCGTGTCGATATACTCCCACAATTTCTTCGCCAAGCCATCGTCATGAGCGTACCTACTGCCATTACTTGCATACGCAACTGGCGTGTAGTACTGTCCAGATTTGACTTTCTCGGTTGGCGCAGTAGCAGCCCAAAGCGAGTTCGCTGCGCCCTCCTCGGTGCTGGCCATTACGCCTGGGAGCAGTGGTGCCATCGTGCGGGTAAACCACACAGCAAATGTTGAGAGGATATTAGACTGCATAGGCGTGTACAGATTCGTCATGATGATACCGGGATGTACTGCCACGGACTTGATAGTAGGATAGCGGCGCGCGAACTCACGAGCGAAGAGAATGTTGGAAAGCTTGGCCTGACCGTAACGGCGCCAAGTGGAGTAGTTCTCGAGGGCTGTTTGGTCAAAGATTACGCCGCCGGAGGGCGCCATATGGTGACCGATCGAGGCGAGGTTCACGATGCGCACGTCGGAGTTTGGCTCTTCAGCGGTTTTGAGGAGTGTGGGAAGGAGAAGCCTGGTGAGAAGCGCATGGCCCATCACGTTTGTTCCGAACTGATCCTCGTATCCGTTCTTTGTAAGGCTGTATGGTGTGCCCATGACACCCGCATTGTTGATGAGGAGGTCGAGGCTGGTAGATTCGCTTGTGAAAGTTTCAGCGGCAGAGCGAATGGAAGCAAAGGAGGCAAGATCGAGAGGAAGGTGTTCGATTGGCGCATTTGGGACGGTTTTCTTGACTTCTTCGATTGCAGCTTGTGCCTTGGAAGCAGTACGTGCTGCTAAGTAGATCTTTGCGGGGTTTTGAGAAGCTAATTTGAAGATTGTTTCTTGACCGAGGCCGGCATTGCCTATATTCGTGTTAGAGGACTCATGTGAAGATCTCTTGGAGTGCAAAGAGAGCTTGAATTGAGTGATTACATACTTCCTGTGACCAGAATGACCTTTCCAGAGAGATCTGGAATGTCCTTAGAGGTATCGAAGCTCTTGCCTCTAAACATGGCGAAGTATGAGGAAAAGAAGTGTGGAATTAGGGTACTAAGTATGAGAAGGTCGAGGATTGCTTGCGGAAGAATTCCGAGTTGCTGAAGGAATTGGCTAATGATCGAAGCTATTGTAGAAGCTATAGTGGGTTTGTATGAAGCTCGAGTGCTGTTATTGTCTGGTTGATCATGTCTGCGGCTGGCCATTTTATATCCATTTGTGTTTAAGTGCATGTTCGCATCGCGGGACAACTTTGGATGCCGTACGCACAGACCAACTAAGCAACTGCCCAGATAGGGCCCAGGTTAGTCGGGTTTCTGAACACCCGAAGTAGCATCATGCACGCAGCTGCCCTGGCCCGCCGTCGTGCCATGGTATTCGAGGCTCGGCTGATCGTCGGTCAGCCGAGCAGTCAATACCAACGGTCCGATTTATGAGATAAAGTAGGCAAGACTTGCCGGATTGCAACAACAGCGCGGCCACGTGAACTAAAACCTATTCAAGACTTTATTCAGCCTGCTCCAGCTTTTCACTTAACAACAGTAAAAATACCTAGCATTTGTATAAGTCTACTTTCAAAGTCTAAAGTCTCGGTACGAACCTATTAATCCTCACATTGCTCGCCAATCAATCGTCTTTCGCTCTAATGCCAACATCCGTATTTCCACTTGATTATGCTGATTTCCATGATGTTAAACCCGCACCGGCCTCCGATGGTGGTGACGACTACGATGATGAAGGTGGTAGTTTATTAGAGGAGGAAGTGGACAATTTCTTAGCTTGGACGGGTGCGGAGCCACTCAGGTATACTTCTCTAACCTATTACGTTAATACTCATTGATAAGGAAAACAGCCCGAAGACGGTCTTTATTCTTGTCATGGGCATGACTGGGTCTGGAAAGAGCACGTTTATATTAAGATGCACAGGCAAAAGTGCCAAGATTGGTCATGATCTATTCTCTTGTAGGTGAAATCTCTCTGTTTTTTATCTTTGCCAGGTTTCAGGAATATTGAAGTCGGTCAAGTCTGAGAAATTCTTGTCTCAGAGTTGTATTATATCCCTATTCTACCGAGACGCATCTCAGCATTCCGAAAGAAATTAAAGTCTTTCTCCGAATGCCACATCACCTTCAACTCTCCTTAAAGCCAGCTATAAAATGCTCACAATACTCTCCGTCAGGCACACAGTCGCTCGGCATCTTTTCCTTCCAATTTCAAGGAACGAACGTTAATCTTATCGATACTCCGGGGTTTGACGATACTCATCGCTCTGATATTGACACTCTTAAACTCATCTCACACTATCTGAGTGTATCCTATTCAAACAATGTTTTTATCAGTGGTATTATATATCTACACAGAATCTCTGACAACCGCATATCCGGATCGACAAAACGTAACATAGAGATGCTCAAAGGCCTTTGCGGTAGCCACGCGTTCCGAAACGTCAACATTGTTACAACAATGTGGAAGGGCGGCGAAGCGGAGGAAGGACTCAGGAAGGAAAATCAGCTTCGCTCCGAAGACAGCTTCTTCGGCGACATGCTTTCTCGTGGCGCACATCTATTCCGGCATGCTATGAATGGGCGCGGCGCTGGTGAAGAAAGAGAATCAGCACTCGGCATTGTATCTTACATCGTCGATGCATCCAGCAGTTACAGGTGTGCGCTTCAGATACAAAGAGAGTTAGTGGACCAGGGGAAGCTCCTCAATGAGTCAACCGCAGGCAAGGTTCTCCTCGCGGGCATACAAGTGGCCAGTGAGACCTTCCGGCAGCAGTTAGAACAGGTGAGGAGCCACATGGAGGAAGCAATAAGAGAACAGGAGAGTGAACATGTCAGTAGTTTGAGAGGAGTAGAGCGGGATTTCCAACAAAAACTCAGCCGGGCAGAGAACGATGGCAGTGCTCTAGTAGCGTCTCTCATTGACGTGCACAGGGAGGAGAAAAGACGACTCCTCGCCCGGTTAGAAGAAGTAGAAAAAAAGCGAAAGGATGAATTAACTGCTAAAAATTTAGAGCTGCAAGACTTAGAGGAGTCGCTGGAGCATATTCTAGAATCAAGCGAGAATGAGAGGAGGGAATATCAAAATTATAGATCTGCAACAAAACAAAATCTTAAGCGTGCCCAGATCGATCGTGAGTTGGCGGAAGAATGCAAGGCAGCTGTGCAAAAATTGAAGAATCGGGTACGTAGGCTAGATTGCGGAGTTCAGAAGACGCAGAAAGCAAGCGGGCGAGTTCGCACTGCGCTTGCTTCTGGGTTGGTTAATGGGGCTGCATCCGGAACAATAGCCGCAGGTAAGCTATGCTCACAAACCCAACATTTGTAACTTATAGATACAATAAGCGACCATTTAATATCTGAGAAGGTCTCGGAATTCTTTAGCTAATATTCTGTAGTTTCTGCGACGGCTATTGCAGCGGGATTTCTCTGCGTTGTATCGTAAGATAATAATATGCCTGCCCTGCCAGAAAAAAAAAGATTCTTTCTAGCCTGTATATGCTATGACTACGGTTGGAGTTTTTTTGGCAATTTCTCAAGCATAGCAATCGTGGACGAAGATTATGACTTCTCTGTTTTAGGGTGGGATGAATTAAGACACTAGATCTGAACACAAAGGCCCTAGCGTCGATGATTATGCAAGGCTGAAAGCAGCGTGTTGTTATTCGCTCACGAATTGAGACAAAAGATAGGCCACCTAGCCACCCCGCCTCGAGGAACTTCAATTAACCTCTCGCGCCAGCTCCAGCTCTCTTCTGCTCGATACAATTCTGACAATCCGGGTCTCCGCAACTACTTCTTGCACTTAACCGCCATCAGAAGCTCTCAACGTACTCTAGGTAGACCTCTGAGAGCGAGGCTGGCATCCGATGTAGTGGCATATAATGGAAATCCAAGCCGCGAACGATGGATACCTCCGAAAAGGAAGGAGACCAAAGTAATCCAAATCCACCAAGTAGGTGCCTTCATAAATGTTATGCTAACCAAGAAATAGACAGGATGATGTATACATTGCCGTGATGGGCGTCACAGGCGCTGGAAAGAGCACGTTCATATCTCACTGCTCTGACGATACAATTGAGATTGGCCATAATCTCAACGGTTGTAAGTTTTCACAAGCTGAACCTAGTTATTACGCGCTAACCGAATGCCTAGGTACTAATACCGTGAGTGTCTACGCTTGTAATTTTAGCCCCACGCAAACCGTATATCTCATCGATACCCCCGGTTTTGACGACACAAATCGAAGCGACACGGAGGTACTTCGCGAGGTTGCATCATGGCTGACTGCTTCATACTCGAACAAGGTCAGGTTAAGTGGGATTATATATTTTCATCGCATCAGTGATCTACGGATGCAAGGATCAGCGAAGAAAAATCTTTTCCTGTTTCAGAAGCTATGCGGCTCGGAAGCACTGAAGAATGTTGTTTTGGCAACAACGATGTGGGATCGAGTAAACTTCGACGAGGGCTTGGGTCGTGAGAAGCAGTTGGTTGAAACGCAGGAGTTCTGGGGCTGGATGATGAAGCAGGGGAGTCAAATTTTTCGGCATAGTAACGATCATCTCTCAGCAAGACGTTTGATTGATATATTCCTCGCCGAACCAACCACCATCACACTGGAACTCCAAAATCAGATGGTTAATGAACACTTATCTCTTGAACAGACTGACGCTGGGATTACACTTGAAGTGGAATTGTTAAAAGAAAGGAAACTGTGGGAGAGAAGATTGCGGGAAGCTCAAGAGGAGATGAAAGAAGCTCTTGAATCAAGAAACCAGGATGCCATTGCAGCGATCCAAGAAGTCCAGCGTGATTACAAGTCTCGAATGGATCGCCTTGAAAAAGATCGGCATGATCTTAAAATAAATATGGAAAAACTGCACCACAAGAAGTACGCTGAGTTGGAGGCAAAACTTAAAGCGCAGGAAGAAGCGTTGAGAGCCCAGCAAGAGTCGTATGATATCGAGTTACAGAGACTGAGAACCGAAAAAAAAGAACACCAGGAAGATCTTGAAGCTGCGGAGAGAAGGGAAAAGCTCGTCTTGGCTACTTTGGAAAGACTGAGAGTCGGTTCCGAAAAGCGGCGACCTAAACCTAGCAAACATGGGCGTCCCGTATCACTTGCTTTGCGGGCAGATAGGATATTCCTTTGCTCGGACTCCAGGACTCATTGGTATGCTTTAAATAGACAAAATTCTACCAGACACCGTTCATTCACTGCTAACTAACTCGATAGGGGGGTCAATAGTGGGCTAGAGGCAAAGGCAGAACGTGAATCCTGGTACAAATCGGAAACCGTGGCCTTTGGAAGTAATGAATCTTATGTTGCCTCTTACAGAAACATAGACCAGCGTAAAAGATGGACATACGGTAAGTGTTTATGATATAACCATAACTCAACCTTTCGGATTAGAATTCTTCCTTCTAACTTTTTTTTCGAAAGGCGCCTCCTTCGACAAACAATACCCTGATGTTTACAAGCTTCTACATGATGGCGGTTGGAACAAGTTGGATTTCATAAGTTTTGGACCAAAGGGTCGTTATTTCATGCGATTTCATGGGGGCGAGACTAAGGTTAATCTGCCTTCGCGGCTCTTAAAGCGCATATTGAAATCTCGTTCCCGGGGAGACGTAAAAATACTTGCTTTAGGAAGGGATAAGAGCTTTGTTGTGGTATTTAGGGACGGTAAATACCACTGGGATCTCGATAGGAAATACAAGGATCTTGAGGATAAGCTGCTGACATTGGAAGAATGCGGAACTGGCATCGAAGTACGTTGCACAGTTTCAGAAAAAACTGCAGCTTGGTCTACGGTTAAATGACTAACAATTTTCTAGGCAATTGCTTTGGACTGCAAATCGTTCGAGAAGTACCTATTATTTGCGGAGGACAGGATTTTAGATTGGAACGTCAGCCCGAGCCAGGTCTCTAGTGTTCGTAGGTGGGAAGCAGAGGCCTTATAAAGAGAGTTTTTGTCCACTAAGATCGGCTTTTCTTACTTTGTTTCAGTTGCCTATTACCTTCTGACTCACCACCCTGTTTCCTACTACCTATGACTTACTACCCTGTTCTGTCGATCGGTAATCCGTGCACCGATTGTAAGAAAACTGCGTTATCTTTAATTTAAAGTTATGATTGCATTATCGCCAACTGTTGACCTAAATCGGATTTGCTTACCACTGTCTTTGATGCCTAGCACCCTATGTCTTACCATCTGTTCCTGTTGTCTGCACCTACATCATGTATATATAGTCTCTATTCTTTCATAGATCAATCAACACACGAGTTCTACCGTTCGACACCAACACGTATAAAGGCCTCAAATATATCCTTTTAAAATATAGTTACTATCTCCGCCCTAATCCTGGCAAGGCCAAATGACTGGGATAAATAGATTAAGGTCATTAGGTCTAAAGCTAATAACAATTAGGTCTGGCAATGTTGACCCATTTCAGTGTGTCCAACAGTCAGCCTAGCTGCGAGCTTCAGCCTTTATAGCTGACTGACTGCCTCAATTAGATCGCTCGCTGTCTGCTGACTGCAAGATAACGTACACTGGCTGTTACGCTATCAGCTAGCTGTCCCAATTAGGCAAGCGGTATAGACTTCGTGGTGTTTTATTGCGGGTTTTCGGCAGCACCTCTGTTACGAACCTTATAATGAGAGTAGCAGTAGAGCTACTGAGACAGGACTCGAAGGGGTTCAGGACTGCCAACCGTGCACACCCACAACGCAATTTACGCGCCCTTCCCTCCATCGCTCCAAGACACCTCGCATTGTCCTCACCACTTTCACCTATGTGCCGGCAAGACTACAGTCCGCTCTCTCCGATTACAACACCGCACTTTCTAGATTAGAACACGACGAGCTAGGAGTCCTATGCGGCAGCATTCTCAAAGACAAAGATCCCACCAAGCTTTGAACTCTATGGGTGTGCGAGAGTAAAGAGTATCAGAGGGGACATTTCAAGAAAAGCACTGCTGCAATTGAAGCACGGAAACGAAATTCGCATGCGGAAACAAAGCTAGAAATGGTTTTCTTGAGCAGTGGGTGGATTTTTGGGGGTAGAGGGGCAAAGAGCGGTATTGTAATCATTTCGCAGAATACATACGATAGTCCTAAGCCGAACTGCACTTTATGGAAGTGATTATGCTAGGATGTATGACATTATTTCGTTTTCTATGTTCGTTCAATCATGGTACCCTCTCCTAAGATCGTCATAACTATCTCACTGCCTTCCTGCTTAGTAGCTGTGATGAATAGATAGGGTTCCCTCGGTATAGTTGCAGGAGGCTTGCGAAGGGTCGGATGGCATCATGTTCTAGAGTTTTCGGCCTCAAACGGACTGTACAGGGCTGACTATGCGTATCATTCCTGCTGTTCTGGACAACAAACTCGTCAGCTGTTCCTAGTACTGAGAACTTCTAACCAGTCTTTCCACCTCTCCTCTGCCCGCTGTACAACGCCTCTCATCAGCTCCCTTCCCACAGTGCCTCCGCCGCTCTTCTCAATCCGCCGCATCCTCCTCTTCCCCTCCGAGAAATCCACTGTCACCGTCACAACCTCAGGACACAGCACCTCCTCAAATACATCGGGATCACTGAGTACCCACGCCTTCCCCTCATCTCCTTGATCCGCGCTCTCTCCCAATCCTCCATTAGGCGCGAAAACCGCAAAACTCGCCGCCATCGGCAACCCTCTTAACTCCAACGCTCTGGCTTCCGACGGCACGTCTGAGCATAATACCCCCTCGACATCCTCATCCCACCACGCGCGCGGCAATTTTGTGTCGCGCAGCGCGGCCATCACTGCGGCCCATGCGGCATCGAACGCGTTGCCGTCCAGGCCGATGAACATAGTGTCGATGTACAGCGTCCAGTACGCCTTGACCTCCACTTTCGGCGGGACATCAGGCATGTCGGCCTCATCTGCTATCGGGGGCGGACGGTACAAGATCCGGAGATCGCGAGCGCGGACGAGGCGCGTGGAGAGGAGGAGGGCGCGCAGCCGCGCCGTGAGGGATTGTGCGAGCGAAGACGGCGGGGAGCCTGGGAGGTGTGCGGGCGTGCTACCGGTTGAGAGCTCGATGTTTGGGACGAGGAGGGAGAGGTGCGAGAGCTCGGCGCTGTCGTCTTCATCGTCTATGTTGTCGACTTCTGTGGGCGTTGGCTGGGGAGGCGCGGAGGGCGGGTTCGGGACGTCTGATGCTAGAAGAATTTCCCCGCGCACGCCGCATACGACGGCGGTGTCGCCGAGTCGGACGACGGCGCTACCAGAGCAGTGGGTGAGACTACCTGTGTTTATGGTTGGCCTGCGGAATTCGGAGGGAGTGCGGCCGCTCGGGCGGATGGGAGGTGTGGAGGGTGTTTGCGGGGAGAGGTGAGCGAGGAGGAAGGGCGAGGGAGATAGAGCGGCAAAGATATCGCGGGGAAAAGACAACAAGGGAGCTGCTGTGGTTGTTGCAGCCATTGGTGGTTTGGGGTATAAGATTCGGCGGCCTTGGCTCTTTGTTTGGAGATGGTGTGGAAATTTATGGAATTCCTCGCCAACTGACAACTGGGTTCTGGATTTGTGAGCTCTAAGGCGAGGTGTTGTTACAACACGCGGTCACCTGACACGGTCACCTAACGCTGCGTTGCCTTAGTTAGTTCCACTCACCGCCTTTAACCGAACCAATAGCAATTCCCCCCCGGGAATAAAATTTTCTAATTAGTCTAACGTGGTACACGGGGTTTTGCACGAGCCCTGAGTTTTGCTCGAGCTAGTAGACCGCCTCCCTTTCTAGGCTAATTGATTTCCTAAAGTAGAAAACTGCCACCTCCAAGCTTTGAACATCAACTTTCTGACCTACTTTTCCACACCTTAACTCCATAAAATCTATCACTAAATAACGGTTATGCCCTCCAAACCTCGTGCATTAGATGCAGAAGACAGTCTGCAAGCTGCTTTAACGGCCTGAATCTAGGAAGGAAGCTTAGAGGATTACCGCTGATGCGAAGAAGCTATTTACGTTTCATAATAGATGTTGGCCACGGAGGTAGCTTTACTGCAGAGGTGCGACGGGTGCTGTTCGACGTGCGTATCAGACGGTGTCAGTCTAGTTTCAACCTGTATCATCACTCTCTAGGGACCCCTGTAGGGGGTCAATTCCTTATGTATATTAGGGCTCTTAGAGCCACCTTGAATAAAACAGATCACTCGTACAATTCTGTGTCTCTACTTATCAGCTAGCTTATATCATTTGTCTTGATACCTGCCTGGCTGAAAGTTATGAGCCCGGTAGCCTTCTAAGCACCAGGGAGATCTCAGTGGCCAGACAAATACCACTAAGCCTCTTTGAGCATAGTTCGTCACGAAATATCGCGTGCTTTACGCGTAAGCGCGTCTCTTTACGCAACCTCAAGAAAACAACAAAAGCCACCATGGCACCCACAACAACGGACTCTACCAACCCTCTTTTGCTGACCCAAAAGGACTAGCCTTTATAGTTTCAATTTATCCGCCAAAAAGCAAGTTTTGCGAAGATCTGGGACTATGTCAACCCAGATAAGACGGAAGACAAAATCAAAGAAAACAATGAGCCAGACATACCCTCAATAGCAGCAGCTCCTGCAGCACCAGCAGCAGCTCCTGCAGCTCCAGCAGCAACTCCATCTACTGGAACAGCTATACCTAGGTCATCAAGTCAGCAAGGACAACAAACTCAGCAGTCTCTAGAGACACAGAAAATGCTTTTTAAGCTCTACAAGCTCCAAAGACAAGACTATATAAAGCAGAAAGAAAAGCTCCACACCTTTACAGCACTATTACATGCCACCATAGGCACTAACTTCTTAGGATATCTCAAAAATCTTACCATACTATATTTGGTTTTAAGGCAGCTAAAAAAGGTAGCAAAGCCTTCTTAAGCTACACTATAGCAGATAGTATTAGACAATCTTAAGAAACAGAAATAAAGGCCTAAATACCAGACTTTGGAATCCTGGCTTTAGCTTTATATTACTATTATACAAAACAGCAAAGAGCTAGAGGAAGGGTTAATAGAGGCAATAGAAAGCAGCGTTATATAAGCCTTTATCTAGGACTGTAAGGAGATCTGTCCAGCTCTATATTATACCTTTATTTAAAAGGTAGCAAAGAGGTTAGAGAAGCTTAAAATAGCAATAATAATTAAGAAATTTAACCTCCTCTATAAGCATCCAAATACGGGATATAACGCCCATGCTATACTCTTAGGGCAGCTATTTACAGATCCTATAACGTCTACTACCCTAGTACCTTTTTAATCACCTAAGGCAAAGTGCTTTACTTATAGTTTACCCTATAAGTTAAAGAATTGCAAGCAACTGTTTTAGTCTCTTTAAGGTCCAAACTTTATACCAAATAATAAATATCTAAGGAGGTATTAGAAATGGCCTAAGGTCCCAATAAATAAGCAGTATTATAACAAAAGGGTTAAACAGATTGAGAGGGAAGGCCCTAGGTTAAGGACGTCTCTATTAGCTTTTAAAAAGATTAAGGATCTAGATAGGCCCTAAGCTATAGCGGCTGCTGTATTAACATCCTTCTTATTATTATTATTGCACAATTACCCGGATTTGTTATTAATTAATACCTAGGGGTATAATACTATGGCAGACACCCACTTCTGCAATAATATTAGATACTTCTATAACTTTAAGCTAAGTATGTCTATAGTAACAGCTAGGGATTCTAGGGCAGAAATCTATGGATATAGTAATATTAACCTAGCAATTAAGGTGGGAAAATAACGCCTAACTTAGTATCTAATATTAAGGAACATTATATACACTCCCTATTTTTATACCAATCTAATATCTATAGTAAAGCTTTATAGGGTTAGCGTAATTATTAACCAATTTATAAACCATCTGCGCTATAAAGATAATAGAAGCCTATTTAGTAACCTTATAGAATATGGAGGTCTCTACCTTATTAATACTATTATTACCTTACCACCTACGCCTACTGCCTATGCTATATCTACCAGATTCTTTAAGACCTTAGTATATAACAAAGTATAGCATTAACGCTTACTATACTATAATATGGAGTTAGTGGATTATCTGCTAACTATAGTAAATAGGGTTAAAGTGGTTAAGATAAATAGAGAAAGAAATCTGTACAGTATACCACTTTATAAACTATATATTCTTAGAAAGATAATATAGCAGATATCTTATAGAATATCCATAAAGGGAACCTACCCTTTTAAACGTGTTTACTTTAATATTATTATAAAGGAAGACGGGTTTAATAGAGAGATATATATAGCTTACTTTTGGTGTGACTATATAAAGTACTATTATGCTTTTCCTATTAAGAACCATAAGCAAGAGACACTGCTCCCACTCTTTAAATTAATAATAGCATTTATAAAGAAATTTAATACTTAAGGTATCTATATTTGGCATATAGATAAGGAGCAAGATATAGGCGCTAGGGTAAAGAACCTTATTTAACTTAATAGATATGTTATTAAGTAATTAACGCCATATACCCTAGCTTAAAATAAACCTATAGAGAGGTTAAGAAGAGCTATTTCTAAATAAGTAAGGACTGCTATTATTAAAGCAAAGTTACTGTGACGGTGCTAGAGCGCGTCACCTGCCAAATTCTACTATGCTGCTGCCATATTCTGCCAACCTACGATTGGCTCGCTTACCGCTAGCGCCTTGGCGGCTGCCCCTTTATATATGTTTACTATGGTCCTTGCGACC
>Ga0307507_10003056_pt1 | contig 33459 bp, 12 predicted proteins | sample 7_EM_MG_FD_207223 | JGI IMG/M metagenome (GOLD analysis project Ga0307507, IMG submission 207223) | Populus trichocarpa ectomycorrhiza microbial communities from riparian zone in the Pacific Northwest, United States - 7_EM | ecosystem: Host-associated > Plants > Roots > Unclassified | place...
AGAGAGAAGAGAATAAGAAGTTTCAAGCGTTCAAAATAGACAAGAAAAGTAGTAGGAGACTCCTAAGTAAGGGCAGAGTCCTTACCCAGGAAGACGTTGATAGATTAAAGGCAGAGGATCTGGAAAAGCAAGAGCTTGCTGCCTAAAAGTTGGTTCAAAAGGAGTATAAGGAAGGGACCTCTCTACTAGAGCTCAACGTTGCTTTATATACTAGATCGGTATTAAACCCTAGCGAATGTAATTAAGACTGGGCAACCTTTACGCACGTCTTTTGGTGTAATCCTCAGCAGCCTATGGAGGATTTTGGTGATAAACTGATCTAGAAGGGAGCTTTGGAAGAGTGTGGTGGTAAGCCATCTAACTAGCTAACGCCAGGTGTAATATCACGCCCATAACGTGCCCGGAAACTTCCAAGCCGTTTTCTTCTGTAATAAGAAGCGTAGTCGCTTTAATTTGGGCTATTTGGATCTAGAATATAGGCGTTGTTGGTTTAATTATTAATATAAATGTATCTGGGTGCGTATGTCTCGCTTGGGGGGTTGTCTCGCTTGGGGGGGAGGCACGTTAGGGCAGCAGGGTGGTAGGGCAGTAGGGCAGCAGGGCAGCAGGGCAGCAGGGCAGCAGGGCAGCAGGGCAGTAGGGCAGCAGGGTAGTAGGGCAGCAGGGCAGTAGTAGGGCAGTAGTAGGGCAGCTACTTAGTTCCCAAAAGGACTAAGTTCCTACAGTCGTTCCGAAAATATTGGTAAAAATCGCCAAGCCGAAAGAGCCTCATCGCACCCCACCAAAATTTGTATGCGGGGTTATACTTTCAATTTTAACCACCTACCATATATTAATTAGCTCTTGTAAGTGCCTAAAAATTGAAGCTAGCGTCTTGCCTAAGTAGATTAATTGTATAGGATTTTTGGTGTTGCTACTTATGGCGCCCCAACGGCAGCAGCAGCCTACTTAATCGTTGTCCTGTCTGCTAAAGCCTTCCGAAAGAAAGCGGGCTTAATCTATAGCTATATCTGCTTCCTTATAGCCTTCTAAGAAGGTAAAAAGGAAAGCGAAGAAGGTAAAGAAGAAGCAGGAAGTAGTGCTAATATTATCCTCCCCGTTGCCGTCGCCGTTGCCGTTGCCGCTACCACCACCGCCTCCGTTAGCCCAGCTAGTAGATTCTACGCCTGCGGATGAGGATGATAAGGATAAGAATAATAAGGGTGAGAATAGTAAGGGTGAGGATAAGAGTTCTGAGGAGCCTATAGAGGTTAAGGATATAAACGAAGGCATGCCGTTGCCGCCACTGCTAGCACGCTTTACAAGTATTTAGAAGGCAGTTACTAGTAATTAAAAAGAGTCTCTTCCTAGTATAAAGTCAGCTGTATTTACTATTAATAACCTATACCTTTACTAGCTAAAGGAGTGGGAGGAGCAGCTTCTGCTAGATCTATTACCGCGCAAGTTTAAAATCAGTTAGCTTTAAGCCATTGCTTCCTATAAGAAGGCGCGACTAACTAACTGCTACCCTTAGCAAATCTGTTCTCGCAATAATCTAGTTTAAGCTCTTAACCTAGTTAAGGAGTGGCATATATACTGGCCGTCAAAGTCGTTATCCTTATACTTTACCTTATATTTAATTAAGAAAAGGGAGCTAGAGGCTTAAGCTCCTATAATAACTCTAAGTCAGCAAGTTAGTAATAAAACTCCAGGCAGAAGGACAGCTACGCAGGCTTAACTTACTACTTTACCTAATATACTTGCTATAGAGGAGGCTTCTAGTAATAGAATATTAGTAATTGCAGATAGGTGGTCTTACATAAATTCTTACTGCCGCAATAAAGGCAAGACGTGCTGGCAGAATAAGAAGTCGCTAGAGTTGCCCAATGTTATAATTAACTATTATCCTATTAGTGCAGATAACTTCCAGCAGTGGAATAAGGAGCTGTTTAACAGCGCATTTACGGTTAAGCAGCCTTCGCAGAATATTGTTATTAACTTAGTAAACTAGAAGGATAGAGATTAAAGGAGCTATAAGGAGCAGGTAGTGGTAAAGGAAAATTCTATACCATTAACTTTTAGCGATCTGGCTTTAGCTATTCTTGCTACTTAGCTTAATCAAATAAATTAACCTCCTTAGCCTCTTCTACCTTATCCTCCACCATATTTAAACTTTAAGCCACCTTAGAACTCTAGCCCTGTTTAGTTAGAAACGGATCCAATTAAACTGCTTAGTCAGTTCTTTAACTGGCTAGTTAATAAGCTAGGCTTTAATACTAAGCAGCAGAGGGCTATCTTAGAGCTTATTAAGGATAAGCTAATAGAGGAAAAGTGGAATATTAACGCGCTAAAGGAAAAGAAACTAGGTAAAGGCATAACGTTAGAAATATAGGAGGACTATAAATTCAAGATTGGAACACTCGCTTGCATTAGAAGTAAGATCTCAAGCTTTAAGCAATTAAGATAATAGCTATCTATTAATCTATAATATATCCTGCCTCTTGGAAGTGCTGCCCTATATATATCCCACATACTTAACTAACTGTAAAATATAGGAACGCCTTAAAGCTCTCAAAGTCCTTAACTAACCACTAGTTCCTTTTAATCTAAGCCTTAACGTTATTAAACGTTGCCTTAATTGGATTAAAATCTAGCAAGTATAGTGGCAGGAACCTTAGCTTAACGCCGTGCTACTTATAGAGCTCTTAAAGCCGTATTAACTTATGGATACTTATATTATTAAGAACAAGGATTAATCGTAGCCCTAGGTATAGTGTACAGTAAGGCAGCACCTGCTCCTCCATAAAGGCTTTAAATACAGTAGATATAATAGAGCCCTAAAGAATAAGGTAGTTTAAATATCCATCTACTGTTAAGGCTAGTAGAAGGCTCCACCTTTCTAATCTCTTAAGCGGGCGTACTACTTAACACTTAGTCCCTTTAGGTAACCACCCATACTTTCTATCACCAGTCCTTTTATTCGCTGCGGATTTGTTAAGAAATATAAGCTGCTCTGCCATCTAGCTCTTTTGTATACCAATCCAGACAGTATAGAGGGGCTGGCTCCTCTTAGCCGCCTAAGCCTTTACTAACTTTTGCGACTAGCTGGCCTTTGCAAGAATATTATAAACAGTTAAAGTAGAAATTTGGGCGTTAAATTCGTCAAATAGGAAGGTCTGCATCTTATCCAGATATGCTATTGGCTGGTCTTTAAGAAAGTTAAGAAGCCTCTATAATATTTAGTTAGTAAAAAGCTCAATACCATATAATATTATATATTACCTGTTCTTAATAGGGCAGTAAACTCCTTGGCCTTCCAAGAGTAATAGATGGAGGAGTATATGGCTCGCCCTAAATATCAAGGTTCAACTGCAGCTTATAAATTGTCTTTTTAGACACCTTTACTGCCTCTGCAATAGCTGCTATATCCTTATTGGCTTTAATTCGAAGCCTAATTCTATGAACAACTTCATCAGGAAGGCGGCGACCCATATTGGCTTTAATTGTGGTAGTTAAAATCGAAAGTACAGCCCCGCATATAAATTTTGGTGGGGTGCGATGAGGCTCTTTCGGCTTGGCGATTTTTACAGTACCGATATTTTCGGAACGACTATAAAAGGACTTCGTTCCTAAAAGGACTTCGTCCCCAGAGGACAAAAGCCCGCCACAGGCGCAAGAAATAAGTAAATTTCTCGTAGTGCTTATACTACTCTAAATCTTAATCCTTACTCTATGCTTCTTAAATTCTTTATAACTAATTACTTTCTAGTATCTTATAGACTTACTCTAGTCCTTTTTTAATTATAGCCGCTAGTTTTAGATAATTATACCTAATTAATCTATCTTTGTCTTTCTTCAATATAGTGCCTAATGGTTTCTTATTATCCTATAGTTCCGCCTTCCTGCTAAATATATCTACTCTCGCGTTTTTAGTACCCTTAGTACACTAAATTTTAAAGTAATATTCTGTAAGCATTTCCGCCCATCTAACCTGTCTTTAGTTAAGTTCTTTTATTATTAAAAACCCTACTAGGTTTTTATAGTCCATTTTAACTATAAATAGTTTCTCTATGCCTTATAAAAATGCTCTCTACTCTTTAAGTGCTGTAACTATACCTAATAACTCCTTATTATAAATGTCATAGTTTAGTTTTAGTAGTGTTATCTTCTAACTATAATACGCTACAAGATGCTATGCGTCCTAATGATTTTATAATAAGTATACTCTGTCACGGAACCCAACCGTAGGGGCCTCCATAGAAGAGCCCCGTGCTCTTATATATACCTCGCGTACAGCTTACGTCAGCTATGCGTGGGTATATCACCTCCTTACGCCCTCGGCCCTTACGATCGATCGCGCAACGTCTTGTAGACTCCTCAAATGTATATATTTAGCTGCCATTAACCCTATCCCATGACATTATATTGCGCCTTTTTTATTACTAACGCCTAGCCTATAACCAATTTCACGTCTCTATAATACTATAGGCGCTACCAGAAGCAGTATATCTACAAATTACCTTACTTTATACTTCTAAAGAATCAACAATAGTAAGACGAAATTCCTTACTAGCTACTATATTAAACTTAAAGAACAATCTAATACCTATACTAAACCCACAACGCCAATTAATCCTAAGAGGATTTAATTTATTAGCCCTAGCCTTAACCCCTAAGGGGAAGCCTAGTAGCTTAAAAGACTACAATAACTTTAATAAGGTGGATATTAACAACGTCTTCTCCTTTATTAACTATATAACCATAAATAAATAAGCTGAAGGACTACTACCTATTAAGATTAAGATATGAGACACTAAAATGTTTATAAAAATGGTAGCATAAGAACCTAATAAATACTACTACCTTCTATAGAACTACTACCTAAAGCTTATACAAGCTAAAATGCGTACTGCCTAAAATCGCGATATTATCTAAGACCTATAAGCTTATAAGGCGCTTGCTAATAACATATATTAAGAGATTAAAGATAACCTCTATATATCTAAACACGACATCTAACAACTAAAGAAGGCCAAGATTATACTTATTGCTACAGTTACTAAAAAAGAGGGTATAATTAAATATTTACAATCTTAGCTTAATAAGTACATTTGTAATAATACCGGATATCTCTCTACTGTATACAACGCCACCTAAGTCTTTACGCCCCTGGCAACCTTACCTACTTAATGCTTAATAAAGGGTTAGCACTAAGCAGCTTTACCTAATGGAAACCCCTATTACAGCAGCAATAATAAAAGCCATAATAATTAAACCTAGACTACTACTATAGGGTCTAATACATACTACCTTAATCCCCTAACCTTCTAGGGTAACCGTAAGGAATATAGCCACTAAAAGATGCAAATCCGTAAGAAACTAACCTAGAGTGCCTACCTTTTCCCTATAGAAGATACTAAGATTGGCTATATTATTAGACAAATAAAGGGCATCCTATTTAATAGACTCTTCACTTAATAGAAGACTAGCAGTTCTTAGAGGTAGTAGTCCTACTAGGAAGTCCTTAATAACCTTAACTAAATATACCACGACTATAACCTAGTAGCCACTAGTTAAGCTAAACTATATACCCTAAAGATAAGCCCTACTAAATTATTTAATAAGTTCTATATTAAATTCTAGGAATATACTAGAGTCCTTACCTAAGATAATACCAAAGACCAGGAAAATCTTTTTAAAAAAGTTACTTATTGCCTTAGTCACGCAGCCGCCAGCTATAATTATAACGACGTTTATAATATAGTAGTAACCCTATAGAAAATTAAATAACAGCTAAACTAGATTGCTACTGTAAACCTCTGCCTAAAGACCTCCCTATAGAAGCCCTTTAGACCTACTAAACCACTAATACCTACTACCCTAAGCAATACTACTGGTCCTAATATTAACCTCTTTATACTAATATTCCTATAGAAGCTACTAGATAGAGAGCGCAAGCTACTCTAAAAGCTACAGCGTTGCTATAGATGCCGTTAAGAAGGCTGCTATAGTTATAGCCTAAACTGCCTAATAGCTAGGTTTAACAGCCGCCGTCTAATACCTAACCCTATACCTTAAATACAAAATATAGCGCTATATGCCACTACTATACAAGACAAAGACGTAGTAATAGCGGTAAAGTTAGATATGGAAACAGAAAACGCTAAGTCCCAGCCCTAAATTGTAGGTTAGGGCGCCCTAATAATAAGGGGATCTATATATCAGCCTGCTTAATAGATAACTTAGTAAAAATAAATAGACAGAAATAGATAGTTTTACCTATAATAGGAATTACTGCTAAAAAATAATATAAAAGCTATTTTATAATTAATTGCAGAGCTACTAATAAATTTATAGATACCTAATTTATACGCACTTATAACCTACCTACCTTACCCCTTACCAAAGCCCGCGCCTTATAACTTGCTAATAGTAATTACACTATATAGAAGATTACCTATATAGTATAACTCTACCTAGATATAAACAGGCACCAAGAAGAACTCTAGGCCTATATTACACTACTTACTAACTACCCTATTATCCTTAAAATAAACTAGCTTAAATAATACAACTTTGCTATTAACTAAAAAAAGAGAGAAGTAACCTTTAACTCTAAATACTATAGAGAGACTTACCTAGGGTATGGCCTAGCCGCCTCTACCTACTCCTTAGGATATTAACCTAAGGAACTCCTTATTACCCTACCTACAACTAATTACCACTATATAAGTGCCGCGGCCTTCTACTATATAGCATATAGAAAAGGCTAAACCGTTGCCACAGCCTTTTAATTATAACTATATAAGCTTAATAAAGAACAGGACTATGTCCTCTATAGTAATAGGATAGATATAGCCAACCTTTTAAAAAATAATACCCCTGTAGAACTCTACGGACTTTTACCTTTAGACTTTAAGAAGTTTATAAAGCTTAAAAAAGGATTTACTAATAAGGAACTCCGCAATCTCCTCCCTAAGAGGTACTATAACTTTATTAATATATACTTACAGAAGAGCGTAGATATACTCCCCCTATATCAACCTAATAACCACACCATTAATATTAAATAAGAAAAAACGCTACCCTATAAGAGATCCTACCTAATATTAAAAGACGAACTTCTAGTTATTAAAAAGTATATTAATAAGCACCTTAACAAAGGGTTTATTCGCCCCAGCATATCCCTAGTAGCCGCCCCTATCCTCCTTACTAAAAAGCCAGAAAGAGGTATCTAATTCTATGTTAACTATAGAGGACTTAACGCTATTATAATTAAAAACTAATACCCCATACCGCTTATACATAAGACTCTTAAATGGCTTAGCTAAGCTAAAATCTATACTAAACTTAATATTATTGCCGCCTTTAACTGCCTCTAAATACAGGAAGGTAATAAATAGAAAACCGCATTTATATTGCGCTTTGGCCAATTTAAATATACCATTATGCCCTTTAACGTATATAACGGCCTAGGCAGCTTCTAAAGCTATATTAATAACGCCTTACAGGACTACCTTAATAACTTCTACTCTACATACCTTAATAATATACTTATTTACAGTAATAATCCTTTTAAGCATACTAAGCACGTTTAGAAGGTCCTATAGCGCCTTAGAGATATAGGACTTTATATTAATTTAAAGAAGTGCAAATTCTTAGTTACAGAAGTAAAATACCTTAGACTAATTATTACTACTAAGGGTGTCCGTATAGACCCCAAGAAGGTATAAATAATTACTAAATAGTAAACTCCTAACTACATTAAGGATATATAAGCCTTCCTTGGTCTTACTAACTTTTATTAAAAATTTATATACAACTTCTTAGGTATTATAGTACTACTTATAGCAATAATGTGAATAAAAGGTCTTCCTATAAAAGGAAGAAAAACACACCTATATTTTACCTAAACGCCTAAATATAAGAAGGCGTTTTAAAACCTTAAAGATACTTTTACTAAAGCACCTATTCTAGCTTACTTTATACTAGGATGGCAACTCTACTTTAAAACTAACTCCTTAGACTATATTAACGCAGGCGTCCTTTTCTAAATAGGCGACAATAGCCTCCTCCACTTAGTTATATTCTACTTGTCCAAGCTTATACTATAAGAGTATAACTACAAGATCTATAATAAAGAACTTCTCACAATAAGCGTTTAAAGAATTCTAACTAGAACTCTCCTTAGCAGAACCTAACTAGCTAACTAAAGTCCTTATGGATTATTATAACCTTAAGTACTTTATAACTATAAAGCAACTAAATTAACGCCAAGCACGCTAGAACAAAATTCTCTCTAGTTTTAACTTTAAAATTATATATAGGCTAGGAGCATAAGGTACTAAGCCTAATAGTTTAACACGTCGTTTATAAGACCTTCCTTAATTAGAAGATAACCCTTATAATTAATTCCAATAATAGATAATTCTAAAAGTATAAAACTTAGCCCTAGACATACTACCTAAGACAGAACCAACCGCCCCTTAGCTTTATACTATAGAACTAAAATTACCTCCCAAAATTAACAAGCTTATTACTGCAGTATATAACACCTCTGTTAACCTATTACTATATTAACTAATTACCGCAAAGATCGCCGGCACCTATACACTACCTACTAACCTCTAAAGCTTAGGCTAGATTAATATGGCAGCCTTAGAAGTAAAAGAGAACAGGCTTTATTATAAAGGCCGTTTATTTATTCCTAACTTAGAAAACCTATAACGGCAACTAATCTAAATGGCCTATAATCTCTAGTTAAGCGGCCACCTAGGCAAGGGAGGAACCTATAAGCTCCTCAGCCGATACTACTTCTGGCCTAAAATAATAGACTTAGTTAAACGCTTTATAAGCGCCTACTACGGCTATAAGTATGCTAAAGCATTTTATATAAAGTACTAAGGATTACTATACCCTTTACTAATACCTATACGCTAATAGGCAGATATCGCTATAGATTTCGTTATTAACCTACTACCTTGCAAACAATATAGCTAAACCTATAAGAATATCCTTATAATAATATGCCAACTTATAAAAGAACGCCACTACATTCTAATTAAAGGCGTAGCTATAAGCAACATTGCTAACGCCTTTCTCTACGAAGTCTACCAACTATACGGGTTACCTAACTCTATTACGTCTAACTAAGGCACGCAATTTAATTCTAATGTATAAAGGCGGATCTGCCAATGCCTTAGTATCTTCGTTAAGATGTCTATATCCTTTTATTACAAAACTACTAGATAACCAGAAAACGCTAACGCTAGCATAAAGGCGTACTTATAATAGGTAGTTGCCTATAGTTAGGACAACTAAGTAGACTACTTTCTACTAGGTAAATTCGCAGCAAATAACTATATCTTAGCTACTATAGGACTTACCCCGTTCTTCGCAAATAAAGGTTATTATCTATAATCAAGTATAAAACCACCAGAACCTATTAATAAGAAACTACCATATAGAAAACGCCTTAAGATGCTACTTGCCAATTAACATGCAGACTGTATAAAAGATCTACTTAACTACTATAAAGGAGAGATGGCCTGGGCCTAAGTAAAATAAGCTTACTTCGCTAACCGTTATAGAACACCACCACCTAAGATATATGTTGGTAACTGGGTATAGTTAGATATACGCAATATCTCCACATAGAGGCGTATAAAGTTACTTAATTATAAGAACCTTAGCCCCTACTAGATTAAACAAGTTATTAATAGGGGAGCTATATATAAACTAAAGCTTCCGCCCGCCTTAGCTACCCGTAAAGTATGGCCTATGTTTTACCTATAGCTACTATACTTTTACTAACCTAACCTTCTACTAGGACAAATATAGCTTAAATCCCTACCAGTACTAATCCGAGACGAGAACTATAAGAAGTAGACCGTTAAACAAATTATTAACTCTAAATACTTTGGCAAAGGCAGAGGACGGCGGCTCTACTAAAAAGCTACCTATATAGGATTTAACATAAATTAGCCAAAATAGCAACTATAGGAAGACTTTAAGAATACAAAGGACCTAATTAGCAATTTCTACTACGCGAACCTATAGAAACCAGGCCTAAGCAGAGATTTTATACCTAATCCTCTATAGAAGCCATTATAGAGTTAAACCGTTATATATCGCCACATAAGAGCAAATTGCCATTAGATTACCATAGATTGCCATAAAGTATAATTACATAACTGGAAAACTTTAAGATGTTTAGGAACTTTAACCAGCGGTCGAAGTTATCTAATTAGTTAGATTCTAGACGCTAAGGAAAAACTAGCTAATTAGGATTTTCCATCCCCAGGATAGAAAATCGCTATTGGCTCGCCTACTACTAGCGCCTTAGCGACCCCCTTTATACCTTACCAACAACCTCTAAGTCCTAAGTTAAAAGCATCTATATAAGTCTATTATACCTATAACAATATTTCTTCTTCTTCTCTATACCTTAAGCGTTCCCCCTATATGTATATAGTAACTATAGCGTTATTGGAGCTCCGCCTTAATAGAAGGGGGGGTAGTATTACGGAACCCGACCGCAGGGGCCTCTATAGGAGAGCCCCATGCTCTTATATATACCTCGCGTATAGCTTACGTCAGCTATACGTGGGTATATTACCTCCTTACGCCCTTGACCCTTATAATCGATCGCGCAACGTCTTATAGACTCCTTAAATGTATATATTCAGCTGCCATTAACCCTGTTGTAAGGGATATTATTGCAGGTCACCTCGGGTTGCCCTCAGGACAACCCCCAGACACCCCTCAGATGGCCGTCGGTCACGTGCCGGAGGCACGTGCCCGTAGTATATAGTCTCCACGATCCTTAAGGCCTTACCTCCTTAAGGATTTGTCTCTCTTACTAATCTATCCTGTTCCACAATCGTGTCCTTATAGCCCCCTGTCTACAAGTTCCCCTCACATTCGAATCCTTCCTACTCTATCCAGAAGGGCAGCTGGCTTTAAGGACCAGATTATTTGTTTACATCTTTTATTTACATCTACCATTCTCCCTTAAAATCTCACAACGACCTAAATGGAAACTCCATAAATACCTTATAGACAGCCGTCGCGCTAAGGCAGGAAGGTCCCTCCAACAGTAAGAGATTGCGATAATATAAACCTCTGGGCAAGACGGCCGAACAAGCCCCAACACCTAGATGCACTAAGAGCTCGAAGACTCTCGCACACCTACGGTTACTAGCAACGCTAAGGAAAACGCAGACACCCTCTACAAAGGTCGCAACACTGCTGGAAAGCAGCCGGAACCCCTCCAGCCCTATTTAGGCTAATTGGAAGATTAAGCGCCAGATATAACCCTAAAATCTTCCCCTAAACCAGAAATGCCAGAGGAATATACTAACGCGCCCAATTAGGGACGCAACCGGAACCCTCCCAGAAGACCACCGGCCTATAATTAGTATAGTGGCAGCGCACAGACTGCTCACGAGCTAAGCGGGCCTACCCCTTTAGGCAATCTAACCTAACCACTAACTTAAGACTTAAGCCTTGTAGGGAAACCCGCATTAGCTACTAGTACTAATACTACCTCTATAGCTAGAGCTTCCCTAGGCCCAAGGTTGGAAAGTTAAGAGCCCCACACCAATTTTCTTTAAGGAGGATATTGGGAAGCCGCCGTAAGGCTCTTAGAAGCTATGCGGGAAGGAGCCACTAATAAATATATTAGAAACCTCTAGGGGTAGGTCTAGATCTAGCAGAGCTTAATCCAAGCTAAATAAAATCTTTTATAACCTAGCTAAGGCTAAGGGCCTTTTGGGGGATACCTAGTACCTACCTAAAAAGGTATAGAAGACTTAGAGAGGTATCTATGCAGTAAATAGAAAAAGAATATAGACTAGCTAGCTAAGGCCTCCGGCAGTCTAGAACTCCGCCAGAGACCCAACGTCCAATAGTTAAATAATTAGGTTCGTAAAATAGATAACTTCTTTAAGATACTAATAATACAAAATAATACTAAAGAGCGTACCTATTAGATTATTAGTAAGATTAAAGATTAATCCCTAAACTAAATTATACTAAATTAGCTTAATAAAGAGCAAATTACTATATAGCCACAGCTATAAACCTTCCTAAAGAAGTGGACTTAAAATCCGCATATTATATAATATAATCACACAGAACTATTCTGGAATGGGACACAGCTTAACCGCCATAATTTCCACCAGTTTATAAACTTTATAGAAACTTATACTTAACTAATAAATCCAGAGCCCTTTAAAAACGAGGACGGTAGCATCTATAAAAAGGAGAAAATTAGATTTATCTAGGCTAGAATTAAGCCAGCAATTTATGACAAAATAAAGCGCGTAGGAGCCCTATCGCGGATTACTATATATGCGGATTTTAAACGAGCGGTTCTAAACGCTAAGGATATAGTAAGAAACCAGACCTCTTCTAGTAAGAAGCTAGGGGGTAACTAGAAACGCAGGCACTCTAGTAGCAATATAGGGCAGACCTAAACTTTAAAAAAGCCGTTCTTAAAGAGAAATCTAGAAAGGTTAAAGTTAGGGACCTTAAACAATGGGAAAGACTCCTAGGGCCAACCCAACACCCGTCTAACACCCTTATGGGAACACTCTAAAAAGTTAAGAGAAAACTTCTCCGGAGGCAAACCTAATTAGAAAAATAAGTAGGGTGACAACCGTACTAATAATCTAAAAAAAGAAAAGCCCTAGTTATGGACCTCTCCTAGCTGTAACTAGGGCAAGATACAGAAGAAGAGACTCTCCGTATTACTATTAAGCTAGAAACGGTACTCCCTATAGGCAAGGTACGTTAGTTCTAAGCACTATATAACAGCAGCGCCAAAATTAATCTTATATAATATAATTTGGTAAAAGAGCATAAACTTACCCTATTACTAAGGTAGTGGAAACCTATTGTAGGCTTTCTAAATAAGCATCGGATCAAACTACATAGTGCCCACAAGCTTATAGTGTTAGTAGCCAACATACATAACCGCACTAAGGTGGTCAGCCCGCAACCCTTCTAGGCGGCTGACTTTATAGACTATAACCTTATTCTTAGATACCCTTAGCTTGCAAAAGCAGATCCTAAGATACGCTTTAAGACAGGAGCCTCTAAATAGTGGAATAATAAAGAATTAAAAGGGCGTATATCACTAGCAAGCTTAAAAGATATCCTAGAAGATATGGCTCCAGGTAAAACAGTATACACTCTATACCCAAAGAAGTATCAGATCGAACCCCTATTCCATAGCAAGATGGGTATAGAGCCTAGCATAGGTAATAACCCCTCCACAACGGAGACCTCACGGGGAGCTGCTAGATAGGTCGCGGAGACACTACAGGGAGGCGGCGATCTTGAAGATCTTACGAGATACTTCCACCGCCACAGGTTACTCTGGCTTAAGTAATATACGGAGAATATGCTACGGCACCTCAAACGCTGCGTTAAAGAGTTCCTTACCCTCCACTGGCTACCGCATGAAACGGTTTAACGTACGGTAACAACCATATACAAACAACCACCACAGCGCGCGACGCTACCCGTAAGCGTCCTAAGGGAGCTCTGGGACCTACCCGACGACAATGCAAAGGACAAACGCGACCCTAATCTATCAAATATTCCATCAGGCCTAAGGGACTTACTAAGGGTATTCTTGGGTAGGCGAGCCAAAATCATAGCGCAGAACTTAGAATACAATTATATAATTAATCTAGAAGAGGGTAAACAACCCCTAAACCTTCCTATTTATAACCTCTCTTACAAAGAGCTTGAGATCCTGCGGGAATACCTCAATAGTGCACAGGAAAAGAGATGGATACGGCCTAGTAAGTCGCTAGCAGGCGCATTAATCCTCTTTGTCCTAAAACCAGATAGAACTATAAGGCTATGCGTAGACTATCGCGGTCTTAATAAAGTTATAATTAAGAACCGTTACCCACTACTGCTAGTTAGTGAAATGCTAGATTGATTATCTAGGGCGAAGATCTTTACAAAGCTGGATCTACGAGACGCCTATTATAGGCTCTGTATTAAAGAAGGGGATAAGTAGAAGACCGCTTTTAAGACCTAATACAGCCACTTCAAGTATATGGTAATGCCTTTTAGGTTAGCCAATACGCCTATAACATTCTAATCGTATATATATAGAGCCTTAGGGGGACTAGTCGACCGTATATACGTTATCTATTTAGATAACGTCCTAATCTACTTAGAAAACAAGGATTAGTATAAGCAACACGTCCGCTAAGTACTAGAACGTTTAGATAATTGGGGCCTCTATGCTAAGGCGTTAAAGTATGCCTTTAATACTAAGTAAGTCAAGTTCCTAGGTTATATTATAACGCCTATAGGTGTAGTTATAGACCTAGTATAGGTGTAGACAATCTAAGAGTGGCCGGAGCTAGAGAGCTACTAGGATGTCTAAGTGTTCCTAGGCTTTGCCAATTTCTATAGGCGCTTTATCTATAACTATTTGGACGTCGCCTAACACCTATCTAACCACATTACAGAAGCTTTCTGAGACCCTGCTTAAGGAGCAAAAAGCTTAAAGGCGGGAAGGAAGAAAACTAAGAAGGGACCAACTAAATAGTACAAACTATAGTTATGGCCCAGAAAGGTTTAGGAGGCCTTTTAGGAACTAAAAGCAAAGTTCATAGAAGCTCTATTACTGCGGCATTTTAACCTAGATTAGCTATTAATAATAATCACTAATATATCAAATTTTGCCCTTATTAGTATCCTACTATAAACTAATAGGCATCTGGACGCTACCTAGCTCCACTAGAGACTAGTAGCATTCTATAGTAGAAAATTCCAGGGGCCTAAAGTTAGGTATTATACCTATAATAAGGAACTGCTGGCTATAGTTAACTGCTTTAAACAGTAGCGATATTACCTTAAGCACGCAAGCTATACCACTTGTGTACTCTTAGATTATTATAATCTACGCTACTTTATAACTACGAAGGAGCTTATACCTTAACAAGCTAGATAGGTAGAGGAGCTCACACAATTTAATTTTAAGATTAAATATAAGCTAGGGGAGAACAACCCTACTAATAGACTGTTATGACAGCTAGACTATACCAAAGGCTTTAAAACGGGAGAAGGAAAACAGATAATAGATATCTTACTCCCTATATTACAGAACAAGCTCCGGGTGTGGGATACTTAAGCACCCACAGCTCTATATATTAAGTCTTAGGCGGTGCAAACCCCATCGGCTTCCACTAACGTGCCGGCTGGTACTTGGTCCGTGGCTAATAAGGGTCTAAATATACCTGGATAGGACGTCCCCAACACAAGTTCGGAACCTAGCAATACGCCACCTCTAATTGCTAAGCTATCCCCTTAAGCCAATAGCGAAGCCATAGAGTAATCGGAACTCGGAGCCCTACAATAACTAAAGGACTTCAACCTTATAGCGGCCTTCCTAACGCACGCGTATCGAAGAGTTATAAGATCTATGGTACCATCTAGTCTTATACTTAAAGCAGTATGGGACGAAACAGCTTTTACCTAGAAACTATCCGAAAGGTTAACAGATCTCATCCATAAGGTGCAACAGAGGGACGCTTTCTATACCATCTTCAATGCGGAAGTAGACCGGAAACATAACAGAAAGGAAGCTATAAGGTGCTAAAATTAGGAACTGGACCCAATAGGCCTACTATATAGAAATAGCAAGGTTTGGGTGCCACCTAAAGCAAATCTACGGCAGAAGATTCTTATAAAGAATCACAACAATCCCCTAGGCGGCCACTATAGTCAAGCTAAAACAGTAGAATTACTTTAGCGCAAATACTATTAGCTAAAGCTTAAGCAGGAAGCAAAGGAGTATATCAGCTATTATAAGAAGTATTAAGTATACAAGATCCATAGGCACAAGCTATAGGGTCTACTTAAATTAGTTCCCCCTACCAGTAAGCCATAGCAACATTACGCCATAGACTTTATTACGGATCTCCCACCATCCAAAGATAGCCAAGGACGAACATACGATTCGGTCCTTATACTTATTAATAGGTTTTTAAAGTACGTCTAATACCTTCCTATTAATAAGACGATTAACGCACAAGCGCTTACCAGCCTAATTAAGGAGAAATACTTTCTTAAAGTAGACTAGCCGCACTCCATTATTACTAATAGGGGCAGCGTCTTTACAAGCCAGCACTGGTTGGATCTATACTTTTATTTAAAGATAGACCACTATTATAGTACAGCTTTCTACCCACAAATAGATAGGCAAATAAAACGTCAGAACTAGGAACTGGAGTCTTACCTATAAATATATTTAAACTACTAGCAAGACAACTAATACAAGCTACTTCCATACGCGGAGTACGCTTATAATTCAAAGTAATATGCATTATATAAGTATATACTAATCTAGATTGCCTATAGCATCTAACTATTTAGGTTTAATGGTGTACCTAACAATCACTGGCTAAGGCCATATAATCAATTATAGGATCCTACTAGGAAGTTAAAGGACATCTACTAGAGAGTATAAGGATACCTCTAGGAATAAAAGGAGTAATAGAAGTATGCAAAGTAGAGCCTATAAGATACCCAAAAGCAGTAGAGACTCTAGTACAACCGCAAACACCAGGACAAGTATTTCGGAGTAGGCGATAAGGTTCTATTATATTTAACAAATATTAAGACCCGTCAACCATTAAAGAAGCTTAATATAAGATACCTAGGTCCCTTCCAAGTTAAGGAACGAATTAGCAAGCTAGCCTACTATCTCTAGCTACCCCTATCTATGGCCTATGTGCATCTAGTGTTTTATATAAACCTACTGGAGCTATAGCATAGACTACTACCAGAAAAGAACTTCCGTCTAGGCCCAATTAAACACCCTAAGGTGGCGGGCAAGCGGTACAAGGTTAAAGCTATACTATGCTATAAGTCTATTAAGAACAAGCTTTAATATAAAGTCAAATAGCTAGGCTAGCCCACTAAGGACTCTATATGGAAACCAGAGGATCACCTTAAATATTACAAAGATATTCTAAAAGAATATTGGGACCAAGGTCCATAATCTACAAATTATAGAAAGCGCTCTAATACTACGGTGTTATCGCGACCTATAAAGAAAGCTTATAGTAGACCGTAAAAGGCCCCAAAGAGTAAATAGGTCAAATTAGATATGGAACGGACAGGCTCCGGAAACTATAAAAATTAGGGCTACAGCCTAAAGTAGGACAGGTCCTTAGCCTTTTCACATATATAGCATAGAGTTAATAGGGCATTTTGCTAGAATTGCATTTCTATTTATTAATTTATATTAGGAACATTGTTCCTAGGGCTCCTAAGCCCTTCCTAAAAGCCCTTTAAGGCCTTCCCAAGTACCTAATTAAGGTTCTTAATTACTACTATATACAAGAATAAATCCCAAATGCCCAATCTAAAAAGCCACTATGCCTTATCTTTAGGAGCAGGATCAGTATCCATTAGGCCACCAAGTAATAGCTAATAAGAATAGAATCTAGACCCCTTAGTAGGGGTACGAGTAGGCATAAAAATAGGGGTAGGACAATAAGGTATAGCTAGGGTAGAGATCCTTAAACACTTAACACTAATATTAGGTCCAAACCAATACCAATAAAGCTCTTGCGGCGTCAGCTTATAGTTAATAAAGACACGCTTAAGCCTAGAATAAATAGAGACGTTGGCTAGCTAGCACAGTCCAGAACCACCAAGACCTTACTATAGCAACTATTAGTTACCTATCCACTAGGTACCCAAAGGGTAACCTACCTAATACCGTAATATATTATGCTCTTTTAAAACTTAACGCGTATACGCAAACTCCTTCTTATAGTAGACGGCAACCTTCTTCTTATCACCCCTATCCTTTACCCTATCCTTAGTATACCAGCCTTGCTCCCTTATCAGGCGTTGCTAGCTAGCTTGCTAGAAATTATAGGCGGTGTAGATAGCTATAGCATAGTCTTAAATTCAACCCAGTTGTTTAGCATTAGCGTTCAAATAGGAAAGATCCCGGGTAATGTAGTAGTTAAGGACATTAAAGAAACGTTGCCACTTAGGCCCAGGCTATTAAAGCTTAAAGTCAGCAATGGAAATCTATTAAAAATAGAAAAACTTACCTTAATATAACTACCGCTCTTAGTACGCATGCATTAATTATAAGGACTAAAGGTATTAGATCTAATATAGTGCATCTTATTACAAGCCTCTAGAATCCTCTTATTAGACTTCTGGTCTTTTAAGGACATATAGGCAAAATCATTTAGGCAGGACCAGCACCAGTTACAGGTTAGCGGAGATTAAGGTTCCATATACAGCGGCAGGGCTAGAATACGCTAAGGAATTGGCTTAGAAGAGCAGTTAGCAGGAGAACAAAGAGGCATACTAAAATAATAATGGAAAAGAAGAAAATCTTAATAATATATCAAAGATACATCCAAAATTGGACGAAGGTTAATAATAGGAAGTAAGGTATTAAGGAAAAGGAACAGCTCAATAAGCAAGGTGTCCTTATACTTTACCGTCTAATACTCTTCTAGTGAATAGCCGCAACCTTACCAATATAACTCCGTTATAATAGCGTTATTTAGAAGGAAGGAAACACGCATATAAGTTATTTAACTATTACTTCCTTATAAAAACTAATCACGCGGCCAGGGAAGGCAATCAAGACGTTAATTAAAGATGCATATAGGTTAAATTATACCTAAACGATACTATAGTATTAAAAGAACAACATTATAAACGTTCTTAACAGTCGTATAATAGCTATAGGCGCTATTGCGAAGTGTCTCCTATTTACTAGACAGTAAAGCTACGCCAATTATATAGCACAGGACCACCAGATTTAAAACCATATACACCAAATCTTAAGAGACAAGTCTCTTTAATTGACTAATTAATTACCTAACTGCATATAGCAGCCTAAGGGCAAATGCGGGAGCAATGCGTCAGTGACGTAGGGGATTAGGAAAAAGGATTACAGATCATATCTTAATAGTTAAAGACAACGGTAAGCTAAGGCCCTATATATTAAATCCCATACCAAAAGGTTCTATAGAACTACATTAGGAACACCAAATTGCCTATAACACTTGTGATTAATTGCAGACCGGCATAAAGGCTTGGAAGTAGAGTTATATAAAAATCCTTAGGTCAGCCTAGGTAGTCACTAGCATGCTTCCGGCAGGCTTTTAATAGATCTCCTGGCAATCTTTATATCTTTTCTCCAGTTATATTTTTCCTTATTAAGGTTTTTAGGAGTTCAAAGCAGGGGTTAGATAGATAGATAATATACAGCGGCATACCAATATCTCTCTAAACCCCTTCCGGGACGAGCCCTCATAATCTCCCTTTACTGCAAGGTAATAGCGATCGGGGGCCAACCACAAGAAAGGGGGGGGCAATGTAAGGGATATTATTGCAGGTCACCTCGGGTTGCCCTCAGGACAACCCCCGGACACCCCTTAGATAGCCGTCGGTCACGTGCCAGAGGCACGTACCTATAGTATATAGTCTCTACGATCCTCGAGGCCTTACCTCCTCAAGGATTCGTCTCTCTTACCAATCTATCCTGTTCCACAATCGTGTCCTTATAGCCCCCTATCTATAAGTTCCCCTTATACCTATCCCGTAACAACTCCTAGTATAAAGTCTAATACGTCCGTTTCTACTACCGTATCTAACTTTAGTTAGTAGATCTTAAGGATTAGATCCTAAGTAAATAACTTTTTAAGTCCCTAGAATAACTTCCTTTATTTACTATTCTATATCTATAGTTCCTCCTTTTTTATAAGTCTTATAAATAGTTTAATATTCTTTAACCACTATATAATAAACCTCCTATAGTAGTTATAAAACCCTAAAAACAATCTTAACTATATAATATTCTCCAGTTCCTACTAACTCACTATAGCTTTAACTTTCTTTAGGTCCATACTAATTTTTCCTAGTTTAATAATAAATCTAATAAAATTAGTCTTCCTAGTAAAGAACTTGCATTTCTTAATTACTACTAGCATCTTTTCTTCCTATAGTCTCTTTAAGACCCACTTAATATATTCTCCATGTTCTTTCTTACTAAGTAGATAATAATATTATTAAGATATACTATAACAAACTTATTAAGATGTTCTCCTAATACACTATTAATTCATTTCTAAAATATTACTAGTGCGTTTATAAGCCCAAACTATATAACTAATGGCTTATATAGTCCTTCCTTTAACCTAAAGGCTGCCTTCTATTTATTACCTTCTTTAATCCTAATTTAATAGTACGCCTATCTCAGATCTATCTTTATAAAGATTTGCGCATTACCTATCCTATTTTAGATTTCGCTAATTAAAGGTAAAGGATACCTATCCTTCCTAGTAATGCTGTTTAACTATCTATAGTTAATACACATTCTAAGTTTTCCATTTTTCTTTAGTATAAATAATATTAAATATCCTGCTAATAACTATAATGGTCTAATATACCCCTTTTATAAGTTCTCCTAGACAAACTCCTTAAGCGCTACTAACTCAGTTTTAGTAAGCTTATAAATTGGAAAGAACTTTAGACTCATTCCTAGTTCTAACTCTATCTTATAGTCCTACGCTATATACTTTAACAGCTTTTTACTTTTTAGGCACTATAACTTTTTTCCATACCCATAGTATCTCTTTAGTATATAACTTAAGCCTCGCTTAGTCTCTTTATATATTACTCTAACTTAGTATTATACTATCTTAATTTATTATCCCATCTTACGTTATTATATATCCTTAATATTAACCTAATCTATAACCCAATTAATTTTTAGATTGTACTCTTATAACTAAGGCATTTTTAGTATCGCCTTATTCTTTCCTAATAGTAGGATATTAAAAAACATCTTAACTAGTCTCCCTTTAATAGTTAACTAAATAGGTCCTATTTTAAGATTAATAATACCTCCTCTATAGACTATTAGATCTCCTAAAATTATTATTAATAAGTATAGATGTTCTTTCTACCTATATAGTAACCCCATCCTTTTAACTGCTATTAATAATATATAGTTCCTTATTACTCCACTATCTACTAATACTTTAAACTTCTAATCCTACCACTTAACTTATAAATTTAGGTATTATTCTATAATTTCTTTAAGGGTCTAAGGCTCTACTACTAGCTCCCTCTAGTCCTATAGGCCTCTGCTTTTCCTAACTATTAGCTATTAGATCTTAACTGTACTTGGTCCCCTTTTAGCCAATACTTAGTTTACTTCTTTTCCTTAATATACCATAGATACGTATTTTCTGGGCACTCCCACTACTATTGTCCTTCTAGGCATTCTTCTATAAGAAATCTTCCTAGTTAAAGTATTAAGTCTCCTAACTCCTAAACTTCTACTAGGTACCAACTATATATATACTTTACATCCCTATACTACCTTTTGTCCATTATCTAATATATCCTTATTAGATACTTGCAATACTTATCTTTAGGTGCCTTATATATATTATACATATTATCTATGCAATCTATGCCAATATATAATGCGCTAGGTGCTTTAAGTCAACTCTTAGTTTATCCTTAAGTTTAAACCTCTCCCGCGTTAATCTAAACGCTATTATCTTATTTACTAGTACTAATACTTATATCATCTCCTTTTAGTCTATAGCCTATTCCTCTAGATTCTTAGATATTATAATTAAAGCTCCTTTAATATAACTCATCTATCTCTCTAATATAGCTTAATCTAGTATAACCTTCTCGTCTAACCATATACAGAAATCTTCTCACTTATCATTTCCGCGCTATTTATACCACTTTTAGTTTAGCTCTATAAGTATATACAATTTGTTTATAAGGAAGTATCTCTTTATTACTACATTATTGCAACCTTTAGTATATTATTCTATAAATCTAGTTAGAACTCCTAGGTCCTCTTCCTCTTCTAAATCACTTAACTACTTAGCTCTTAGCGTTCCTACCCTTAGCCTATTAGTAATTTTTTATATAGGTGCTCTGTCCCTAGTACGTCCTAATATAGCTAACCTTTAGTCTAGCTTTTGTTCCTGCCATCCAATAATTTATTGCCTAAACTTATCCATAGTTTCCATTTTGTTACATCTTATAAATAGGTTTCCAATATTATTAAACCTTTTAACCATTATATCGACTTTTTAACCTTTAGGCTAAATACTATATTTACCTATAACTGCTATAGACCTTATTTATTCTCTAAAATCTTAGTTCCCTAGGAATCTTTATCCCATGCTTATTTATTTATCTTTAAACTAAGCTACTACCCTTTCTTATTAGTTATTATCTGTTATAGGTTCTTAGGTATATCTTATCTCATCTTAAAAATCTTAAGCATCTCTTATCTTTTCTTAAGAATCTTAAGCCTATGGCCCTTTGCCTTTATTAAGTGGTAAGCTAGTACTAGCAGTTATCTACTTACTTAATTATCTTTAGATATTGCTTCTTCCGTCTTATAAAGCGATGGATACTATATCTAATAGTATTATAATACCTATTACTAAACCGCGTTTAGTGGTGGTCTTAGTCTCTACTTTTATTGCGTTATTAAGGTTTAGGTACTCCTAGTTAGTCCCTTTTTCTTTCTTATCGCTATTAATTAATAAGTACTCTAACTCCATTATTATGGTTACTAATCTTTCTCTATATATTACTATAATATCTTAATCTAGCTTATAGAGTCGATTCTATTCTTTATCTAACTCTTTAGTTCCTTTAAGTCCTCTTAACTCTAGCTCCTACGGCCAATAGCTTACACTATACTTGGCGTCCTTATAAATCTAGTATATGTTATTATAACAAAACGCGAAGTGTTTAATTAAACACTCCTTAGTCCCGCGTAATATACTTATATCTATATTATTATACTCTAACAACCTTATACCCTTTACTATATGGTTACTCTAACTACCTCTATAGTCTCTAGCAAAATAACCCTATTTTTTACAATTTATATAAGCCCCTAATTTAAACCACTATTCTTGCTATAGAGTCCGCCTAAATATCTTTTACTACTAAGATCCCCAGTTTAGCCTTTGCTCCTTAGTCCTATAATTACTTAATCCTTAACCTCTAGGTTTCCATAGTTTCTTATTCTACTTTTTAGATTCTTTAATACTACTTAGGTATATTGGCTCTAGTCCACCATTTTATAGTTTATAATTCTGCGTCTATTATTGCGTACTCTGCGCCTTATACAACTATAAAACTTAGTTTTGCCCTTTCTTGGCTTGTTCCCTTTAATAGATCCTATTATTAATCTTAATTAACTAATCTATTAACTCCCTTAGAGTTTCCGCATCTTTTATTAGAATAATCGCGTCTTAAACTTTAGCCTTAAGTCCCTATTTATACTGTGCTATAAGCGCTTTATTATTCTACTTAACATATATTATAAGTGTCTAAAACTATGTTATGTACTTAATTACTAAAGTACATTATATTAAGTTCTGAAGTTTCCTTTCTGCTATAGTTGTTACCTCTAAATTGCCAAATATCTATATTAATCTCTCTATAAACCTATTCTAGTTGGTAAATATAAACCATACTTCTTAGTTAGTAGTTATTATTCCGTTTGTCTAGATTTAGTAAGGTAAAATTTAAACCACTTAAGTGCTCTTCCGGTTAAGAACAACCCTATATACGCTACTTAGTCTATAGGTATTGCTAACTTTACTCCCTCCTATATAATCTTAAAGTGCATTTATATAAAAAATCCTTTAAGTTTTAACTTCTCTCCTAAAAATTGTTTAATGGATAGTAACTTAACCTTAGCTGCTCTAATTCTATTAATTTAATCTTTAAGTATTTAATTATTATCTATTAATTCTATTAATTTAATCTTTAAGTATTTAATTATTATCTATTAATTAATTAACCATTTTCTATAACTAACCTACTATAACTAGCTACGAATTAGTATCTCTTATACTAGTGTCTCCTCCTAAACCTAAGGTTATAGTTACTATAAACGGCGTTATAACTAGTACTTTTAGTGGCATATTATTTAACTTTATTAATACCGTAACTAGGTAGTAAATATGTAATAGAAGCCTTATAGGAAATACCACGGTAGACTTATTATTGGGCTAGGTATATAGGTAAACAAGAAGTTAATAATATAATAGTAACAAATAACAACTAGTAAAGTGGTTACCTAACAGATTAACTCTAATTATATTTTAAGATTTACTATAAAGAAAGGAACTATCTAGGTAGGGACTATGGGTCCTTAAATACACAACCTTACTCCTAAGAAAGTCCTTACTCCGCCTACTCTATCTACTCTATTTACTCTATTACAGATCTTATAAATCACACAGATTATACAGATTATATTACGTGACCTTAGTTACCATTCCTTATTACATAGTTCTACTAGATCTATTCTAGACCATGCCCTTATTAACTAACTAACTTCCTCTAACTCCTCTCCTAGTAGTTATAGCATTGTACTTAAAGCGTCCGTAACAACTATGCTATAGTAGAGCGCCTTATAGTATACCGCTTAGTAAACCGCCAACTTAGGTATTTACTACCCTTTACTGTAGTAGGCCTTACGACCAGTATATTAAGTTTAGTAGGTAGCCGTGGTAGCTGCCTCTAAGTCTTTAGTATATTTTAGCTAAAGCAGTAAATATAGCTAGTATAGCAATATTGCTGGCCGCGTATACGCACAACTTATAGATAAATATATACGCGCGTAATTAGAAGCTCCTCTACCGCGGTAAGTATAAGTAGGAAGCCAGGAATAGGCCCCAGATTAAGCCTATTGCTTTTACTAAATAAGGGAGAAAGAGTTAGATTTTTAAGACTATTAGTATCCTTAATATAGGCTTTATATACATCTATATTATTACCCTTTATAGCTAGGCCCATTTAAAACTACGGCTTTTTATAATAACTGCACATCTCTATATATTTAGCCTATAGTATACTCCTAAACTTCTTAATTTGCTCCTAACTAATAGCTGAAATAGGTAGTAGTATAGCCGTAGTTAGAGCTTGCTGTAAGGGAGCTTGCTATAAGGGAGCTTACTATAAGGGAGCTTGCTATAAGGGAGCTTACTATAAGGGAGCTTGCTACGAGGGAGCTTGCCACAAGAAAGTTGGTATTAGTGGTAGGGTAGGTATTGGCGGTAGGGTAGATATTGGCAGTAGAGTAGGTATAGACGCCAGCCCCGGCAAGGATATATTTAGGCTATCCCTTCTACTATATAGAGCTTTATCTGTGGTATATAGCAAAGAAGTAGGTAAGTAAGCTTTACCCCACTAATTAAAAATACAGTACTCCTATTATATTGCCCTAATTATCTTCTACCGTTAAGCCATTTTAGAGGTATCTTAGTCACGAGGCAGAAAGGTGTTCTTAATATTATTTTTAGGTAGAGTAGTTCGCTGGCGCCTTGTAGGATAATTATTAGTAGTAGAACCTAACTCTATAAGAGCTCTCCGCTTAGAGGCCTATAAAAATAAGCAGAAGTAGAAGTAATATATAGGGAAAATACGCCTTTAACTAACACAACTAGTAAAGCTTTAAAGCTTCTTTAAAGGGCCGTCTTTAATAAAGTTAAGGCGGGGCTTATAGATATAGCACTTGCTGTACTTAATAATAGTAGGATCTGCCATATTTATAATGTATATAGTGGTATTAATAAAGGTGTTAACAAAAAGGAAGGTGCAGTACTAAGATATTTTAACGTTTATAATATTTTAATGTTCGTCACGTGGAGTCTGCCACAACTTACCGCCCGCACTTTTTTTCTAACTAATTAGAAGCCAGCTTTCTAACCAATCAGAAGCTGGCTTGGCGGGAGTTTGAATTCTAGACCACTCGTAAACTCGGGTCAATGACCTCAATCAGGCCCACACCAACCATCGTCGCCATCACTAGTGCGAGATACTCACACACCCATGCCGAACTGAAATGGCCACCCTCGACTCCCTAAAGCAGGCCCTTAGGCAGAAAGCTAAGGCAACGGCGTCGTCCCCAAAGCAGCCGTTGTCCGACACACAGTACAGCGCCGGCTTCGATATTTTGGTGCGGGGCTTAGGATGGGTCACGTACCAAGACTTCATTATCCCTCAACTATCTCAGCTGCTAGCCCCTCTCTTCAACTCGCGTATCCATATCTCGGCACTAGAAATCGGACCCGGCCCGAAGAGCCTACTTGGATATCTTCCCGGCCGTCTAAGACGGAAGGTCAGGAAATACACTGCATTCGAGCCTAACGGCTTATTTGCTACAAGGTTGGAAGAATGGCTTTGCTCTACCCCCGAGACGGAGTCCCCGCTGCCCTGTCTAGAAAACCCGCCCGACATCCATCGAATTCCATTCGTTCTGCAGGACAACATAGGGAGCGGTACCAGTACCGACGAAAAATACGACATCATCCTATTCTGCCACAGCATGTACGGTATGAAGCCCAAACACAAGTTCATCGAACGGGCGCTGGAAATGCTTGTTGAGCGGCCACAAGGCGGAATGGTGGCGGTTTTCCATCACAACGGGGCCCTGCACCTCGACGGCTTGGTGTGCCATCAAATGGCTTCTTTCCCTACTGGAGTCGTTAGCGTGGCAAATGACGATGAAGTACTGGACTGTTTTGCTCCTTTCGTCGCAGGGTTTATTTTGCAGGATGTGGACATAGACAAGGCTATCCGAGTCGATTGGCGTAAGGTGTGCCGCGCCTTGGGCCGCCGCGAGGGAGCCCACCCAAACTATCTCTTGTTCAGCTCGCCCAACGTTATGGTGGCCTTTACCCAACATGCGACCATGTTGCCGGAGCTAACGGCGCAGGTGCCATTGGTAAAAGGGGACAAGACGGTTAAAAACCGGGAGGCTCGCCTCCACCGCCCTGCCTCGATTATCAGGCCGACAGAGGTCCGACACGTCCAGCAGTGCGTTCGATGGGCTCTGAAGCACGGGGTCGGCTTAACCGTCGTCGGCGGGGGTCACAGCGGCCACTGTCTCTGGCCCAACGTTGTCTCGGTCGACATGGGCGCCTTTGACCAAGTGCACATTCTCACGGCGGGGGAGGATGGAGGAGATTCTGGTTCCGATTCCGGTTCCTTGGTCGTCGTCGAGGCCGGCTGCAAGACGGGGGATGTCATCCGCAAGACTATGGCGGCGGGCGTGACAGTACCCCTGGGGGCTCGCCCAAGCGTAGGTGCGGGGCTGTGGCTACAAGGCGGCATTGGGCACCTGGCTAGGTTGCACGGGCTCGCGTGCGACGCCATTGTCGGTGCCGTTGTGGTCAGCGTCGACTCTAGCCAGGTCCTCTGCGTCGGCTGTGTACCAAGCCAACACCGGCCGGCCGGTGCCGTTCGCCCAGAAAACGAACCCGATCTGTTATGGGCGATGAAAGGCGCCGGGACTAACTTTGGCATCGTGGTCAGCGTGACTTTTAAGTCTTACGCGGCTCCGACCTACTTAACTCGAAACTGGGTTGTCCCGCTAAGTGACAACCTCGAGGCGCGGCTTAAGCTCAGCGACTTTGATAAACTCGTCGCCAGGAAGCTCCACTGGAACTGTTCTGCAGACGCGTATCTGTACTGGGACGCCGGCCAGCTGCATCTTGGCGTGACTATGTTCGAATCTTCCACGACTAGGCTCACCTTTGCAACACCCACGCCCACGCCCACACCCGTAGGTGCAATTTGGGGACTGGAAGACGATTTCAAGGCCGTGGACGGCGTCAGTTTGTTCGAGACCGAGATGTACGTGTCTGGGATGCACGGCGGGCACGGCGGCGGCAAGACCTCCTCGTTCAAGCGATGTTTATTCTTAAAACGCATCGGAGAAGCGAACGTCGCCGACCGCTTGGTGGCGGCCGTTGAGACTCGTCCCTCGCCACTCTGCTATCTCCATCTGCTGCAAGGTGGCGGAGCGGTCGGCGACGTTGCGGCCGATGCCACTGCTTTTGGCTGTCGAGACTGGGACTTTGCCTGCGTGATAACCGGTGTCTGGCCCCGCGATCAAGATGGCACCGAAGCCGCACGATCTGCCGTGCGGTGGGTTTACAACGTCGCCGGGAACTTGTTGTCCTTGAGTAGCGGAGCTTACGGCGCCGACCTTGGGCCGGACCCCAGAGACGCCGCGCTGGCGGCCAAGGCTTTTGGACCGAACCGGCCGCGCCTAGCCCGTCTTAAACATAGCTTGGACCCGCGTAATGTGCTGGCTTACGCCTGCCCGCTCCCGAAAACGCCGATGGAACAGAAGCTTATCATTCTTGTTACGGGCGAAAGCTGCGCCGGCAAGGACTATTGTGCCGACGTCTGGGTCTCCGTGTTCATCAGATGCACCCACGGAAGCCTCACGGCACATGCAGTTAGCATTAGCGATGCGACCAAGCGAGAATACGCGGCGGCTACCGGTGCCGACCTAGGCCGCCTGCTTTGGGACCGTGCCTACAAGGAGCAACACCGGCCAGCGTTGACGACATTTTTCCAGGGACAGGTTCGGCAACGACCTCGGCTGCCAGAGGAGCATTTTCAGAATGTGGTGTACGGCGCCGTAGATGTGGACGTGCTGCTAATTACCGGGATGAGAGACGAGGCACCGGTCGCAGCCTTCTCGCATTTGGTGCCAGATAGCAGGCTACTCGAGGTTCACGTCCAAGCTAGTGAACAGACGCGGCGGGTTCGCCAAGGGTGCCACGGCGGTAACGGCGATGGTGACAACAAGGACAGCAACAATAGCGGGTCGAATTTGACGGCCTTGGACTACCGCCCCAGTCTCAGCTTCGACAATGACACGACCGGAAACGAGGCGGCAAAAAGGTTTGCCGAACATTACCTGCTTCCCTTCGTCCACGAGGACCTGCAGCGACTGGCCAATATGGTGCGCCAGGTACCCGACTTCCCACGCCCGGGCATCGAGTTCCGCCACATGCTCGGCATCTCCCAGCAGCCGGGTGGGCTGGCCCTGTGCACGTCTCTACTGCAAACCCACTTCACCGGTGACTGGGCCAAAGTCGATGCGGTGGCGTGTTGCGAGGCCGGCGGCTTTGTCTATGCGTCGGCGTTGGCCTCGCGGGTCGATGTGCCCTTGGTACTGATTCGCGAAGCTGGCAAGCTCCCCCCACCCACCGTTTCTGTTATCAAGCCCCCATCGCATATCTCGTCTTTGGAATCCAACAATTCGAAAGAGAAGCGGATCGAGATGGAGCGGGATGTGGTCCCCAAGGGCGCGTCAGTAGTGGTGGTAGACGATGTGCTTTCCACGGGGGAGACGCTTTATGCGGTGCTACAGCTATTAGATGAAGCTGGCATCGGCGTCGAGGATGTTAGCATTATGGTTGTGGCCGAGTTCCCGGTTCACCGTGGCCGGGAACTGTTGCGCCAACGTGGGTTTGGCAGAATCAATATTCAAAGCCTTTTGGTCTTTGGCGGTGCTTAGGAAAGGAATGAAAGGATCTCGGAATCTTGGATTTGGAACTTCTGCCTATCGTTTATCTCGGCGGGTGGGTTTCATATGTAAATTAATCAATCTCGCTATCACGACCAGGGTCGAGGAGTGGGTCGCCAAGGGCCGGCCCAAGAGGGGAAAGACTCCGCACAGCCACAAACCTGACAGCCACATGCTGGGCTTACCTGATTGACATAAATTACACCGTAATGATTATGTGATACGTTCGGGGTCGTTTTGCACTAGCCGGGATTGGTAATTGCTTTGATCGGAGGTACTTCGGTATCAGGCATAATTATTGACGTGCGTTACGCGAGGATCTACAGTAAGTATCGTAAGTACGAAGGCCGCCGGTTTTAAAAATCGGGCAATTTTTTAAACGAGTATTTTGCGCATTCTAGGCCCACGATAACAAATAAATAGCAATTGCGCCTTGAATTTAACTACCGTGAAATTCTATGGAATAACCAATCTGCTTCTTCTATCACATAATACTTCAGTTAAGAATTCTGGGTGTTGGGTTGTAGACTAAAGCGGTCCTAGATGTCTAGGAGTAGCTACAGTACAGGACCTATGTAACATTATGGTAAATATCAACGTGTGCACAGATTTTGAGTTGCTTGAAGTCAAATTACCCCTCATATTTCTCGGCGCGGGGGGTTTTTCGCCCCTCAGGGATAGACAGTTATTAAGTTTTATTAAGTTTTGGCCCCTAATTTTAAGCTAAATTACTATTCCTCTAGAACTACTTAATAAATTACTTCTAAAGTTAGAGTAGAGTCTTAGAATAGGTATAAAAGGTTAGCTATAGAATTTTATAATTTATTATAAAGCCGTTGTTAAGATATTAAAATGCGATTTTCCCGATTTTTGGTGGTTTTTAGAGTGGCCGGATGACTGGGGTGGCCGGATGAGTGGTGAAAGGAATGAGGCTTAATTTCAAAAAGGGGCAAGATCTGTCGCACCTTAGCCCTACCAACGGACCAAACCATCAACATTTTAAGTTTCAACATGGCCCAGAGAAACAGGTATTTAAGGGTCGCATTCCTGTTAAGAATATGGTAACTGAAAATAGTTTATGATCAATTTTTTCGCACCAGTATCTTAAACAATCCTCCTGTGCTTGCATACCTCCCTGAAAGATTGGAGTATTAAAACCCTACAACGTAACATTGGTTCTGATCTATACGAATGAGTACTCAGGAAGCGGCTGGGAGGGAGTGCTAACCTGCCACCCTGTGCGCTGTAATCTAAGAACGGAACTATACATGGATATATTGGTTACTGTCACTAGAAAACGAAGACTATTTTGGTGACAGAGTGAACTCGAAACCATGCGTTATCCCGTATCATGGAACAAATCTTTTGCAGAGTGTCTGATTTATAAGATAACCTTCTGTACGAAGGCGCGCGGCATTGAAATCCGTCCATTTTTATTGGTTACATTGGCGAGGATTTTTGTTAGCAAACCCCACTAAAGCTCCTCGTCCCACCAACTTTACTTTTTAAATATGGGGAAGCACGCTACTGACGTCGATAAAGCTGTCTTCTTAACCCACTTGCTTTATGCTCATCAAGTTGAAGTTGCGCGTAGAGGGGCTTGCCAAATCAACTGCTACGGATACTAAAAATGCCTCCAGAGGTCCAAATCCGGTACGACGAAGAGGGCCTCCCTCCCCCCACGATTCAAGAGCAAGTGGTGCAAATTAAGCGTAAAGAAGGTAGTGGGGCCTCTAAGAAGATTACAGATAAAGAGGTTATTAAGTTAATGGAAGCTTGTACGTTGAACAAAACACAAAGGAAGAAGCTATGGCATATTGTTGCCAAAGAAGAGGGCTTTTTTGATGTCCACCGTAGAACGATTGAGAAGAAGCTATGGGCCCGTGGCCTCCGTCGAGCAAAGTCCACAAAGAAGCTACCTAGGTAGGTCTTACGGATACAATTTACTATGGTGGGGTAAGTCATTTTAGTGTTCCTGATTCGCGTGCGCGACCAATAAAAATGGACGGATTTCAATGCCGCGCGCCTTCGTACGTCCGTGAGATGCTTCTTAAGGTTTTGGTACTTCGTTTCAACGTACGGAACTGCTTACGCGAGTCCAGAATGGTCTGCTCGAGGCTCTTAACTGTTCCGTCCTGGACCAATAGTTCATCACGCACGTTTTGGTAGGTCTTGTTCATTTCTTGCGGTAGCCCTAGGGTGTCTTCCCAGGCACGGTTCTTCAGCATGCCTTTTAGCTCTTTTATGTTTTCCGGCTTTTGGAGATCTTGAATGAGGTCGAACGCGCGCTGTCCGACCTTCTGATTCTGTTCTTATTCGTGGCCCTCTTGGTCGGTTGAGCTTACTTGCGTGTTTATCCCTTAACCCGTTGGTTTTGGCACTATGTTATCGATAAGGATCCAGCCAATAAGAGGCTCTCATTCGCAGTGTTTACGCGTACATGTACATCTGATACCGGTGTTCATGCACGAGCCAGCTTGGCGTTGCGCCTCAACGGGTTAAGGGATAGTTCTGGGTTTGTGCCACGTAGGCGTGTTTTGGTCTGGATTCTGGGGTTCGTTCTGAAGGGTCGGACAGGATCCGGACAGTAACTCTTGGCAGTAACTTTACTGTCCGAATCTTTTCCAAATCTTGCGGAAACTTAGGCGGTGAGGTAGCCAAGACACTACTTAAGCACCTATTTTACTAGTAAACGCTATATAAATGTAATGTTTACCTAATACCCTAGTACCCCACTGCAAGCCGCTGCACGATTAAATAAAAATATAAATTTTTGTCACCGCTAAAATTAACGTTATATTAACGTTAACATTAATTAACACCAACCACCCTCTATATAAGTAGACAGCTATAACACCCTAGGCTCTATATTAAGCAGAACTAGATTCTTATTTAAAATAAATACTTCTACTACTATACCTTAAGTAAACTAACCAGTTAAATAGAAGGTATATAAGAAGCTAAAAAACAAAGATACAATTGCAGTAATATAGGCAGCTATTTAATTAATCCCTTTTAAATACTTACTTAAGCTAGAAGCTAGTAAGCACTATAATACTTACAACTTAGTAATATAGCGCTTTAATAACTATGCGTTTTCTTAAGGCCGTAAGCTCTATATAAGTAGTGGCTGGGTTATATAGCGAGTCTATATAAGATATAAAGCTTATAGTAAAGAGACTTATAATAATTAAAAGCTTATAGAGGAGGACCGCTAGTAAAAGGATAAGGGAGGTAGATATCTTAGGCAGCTAAATAGGAAGATTTTAAAGAAGAGCTGTCCCTATTAAGTTTCCGCTTATAAAAATGTAGTTAATAGAGCTATTAGCTAGCTTATAAAGATTAATAACGATATATATACCTACACGGCTATACCGAATCCTCTTACTTTCCTAAAGTATAAGAACCGTTAGCTGGATTGTATAATAAGTATAGCAGAGGCTCTTAAACACTAAGCTACTAATATATCTATAAGAGAGATATAGTAACTTCTATTCTTAAATAAGTTACTACTAATTAGTAGTTATAACTACTAGAATATAGGAGGGTAGGTTTATTAAGGTTTATAAAAGGTAGGTATAATAAAGTAGGAGTAATTTAAGGAGCTATATTTGGCTCTCTAATAAGCCGGCTTCTATATACGCTCGCGCATCTATACTAAAGTTAATTCTAAATTAGGTAAGCTTATTACCTAAAGAGCCTCTATTAGCTCCTCTTTTAATAGTATAGATAGTATAGCATTTTCTAATATAGCCAAGCTACTAATTAGTACTATAGGCCCACTAAATATAATAGTTTAATTATATAGCTGTGTACCTTAGAGTGCCTAGATATTAGAGCGTTTAGGATATTAATTTGCTTTCTTACTACTAACTAAATACTAACTTGCTATTCCCTATAGGTAACTATACCTTTTAAGTCCTTATCTAAATCACCTTTTTAACTCTATAGCAGATTACTTTTATATATTATACTATTACACTAATTCTTTTAACTAATATAGTAATAGGTCCTTATTTACGCTGCTTTAAAAAGGGGTTAGTTTATATTATAATTATAACTCCTTTTAGTTA
>Ga0307507_10003057_pt1 | contig 33457 bp, 28 predicted proteins | sample 7_EM_MG_FD_207223 | JGI IMG/M metagenome (GOLD analysis project Ga0307507, IMG submission 207223) | Populus trichocarpa ectomycorrhiza microbial communities from riparian zone in the Pacific Northwest, United States - 7_EM | ecosystem: Host-associated > Plants > Roots > Unclassified | place...
TCTCCCTAAATAAGTATATTCTTAAGGTTGTTAAGCCTAACGCCTAACTTATCTATATCTTTAATGCAAAATAGAAATGGAGTGTTTGTAGGAATAATATAGAAAGTAATATATCCTAAGGGGGTTTGGACCCTAATTGTGCTAAGAAAGATTGCAGTACCTTTACTAAAGCGAATCGTATATTGGCCTGCCGTTAATTAGTTAATCTAAACAGAGCTATTAAGCTGCTAAAAGGCTCGAACTTAAGGTTCTCCTACTATAGATACTCCTGCGGCTCTAGTATCCGGCATAATACTATAGAAAACGTTCGCCGAGTATCTATTATTAAAGGAAAACGCGGAGCTCTCTTTTGGCTTATTAAAGATATCTAACTTCGTGATAAAATGGAGCATAAATTGGTTATTAAGAATAGTAATAGTTTATATACCATTTACCTTACTATACTCAGTAAAGTATTGGTTAGGAGAGTAGTCCTTAATTTCCATATCTATAAGGAGCTGTTTAACCTTATTAACCTTACCCTTAAGGTCTTCTACGCCTTCGTATTAAACCAGGAAGCTTTAGAAGTAGGCTATAGTAACCTTGCAATTTCCAATATTTCTTACACTCTAACGGAACTTGTTATATGCCTCTTTTCGCTTATTAAGGGAGTGTCTAGTTAACCAGTACTTTGGCTTTTTATAAACATAGCACTTCTTCTAGTAATTACTTTAAAATAAACCTCCATAAGGACCTCCACAGTTACCTTATAGTTAACGTTAATTATACCCTCTTCCGTATTCCCTACCACGGCCACTATATGTTTGATTAGTCCAGTTGTAATCATGTTAGTTAGGAATACTTATTTAGGTAAGGTTTTTGGTATAGAGCTGTTGAGATTCTTATGTTCGCATCACAGTACTTATAGCGGAGCGTAGCTTAGTATATACTCCTTTAAACGTATCCATAGGTTTATATAGCGCCAAGTTGCACTTAGGAACGCTACGGTATGCTAAGATAACCTAGTCCCTTAGGCTATTCTTATTTTAGTAGGTTTTAGTAAGGCCATATTAGATTTTCTGGAGTTTATTAAAGAGTAGTTAAAGGCACTCTAAACGAGTCTTTGTTAGGTTAGAAGCAATAACTCTCTAGAACATAGTCTCTCACCATTTAGATATATAAAGTTAGCGATTTTTATTAGTCTTAAAGTAGGCTCTAGTAAGCTAAAGCATTATATTAAAGCTATAGTTTTTACCCGTAATATAGTTATAATAGAATGTTACTACCTATCCCTTTAACATAACAGAGAAAGCGTAATAGTACTAGTAGCATTAAATTCTGACCTTATTACAACAGTTATAAAAGACCTATAGTTTTGCTTTGAGCATATTATACAGTTCTCCTTTAAACTTCTTCTCTTTGTCCGAATATACCTTTATCAGATTCGTGACTTCTCATAGTAAAGGCTTACCGGTTAGCTGGAGTGGAGGAGGTGGAGGCAGAGCAACTCTAAGTAGAAGGGCACCTCTAGGTGGAAGAGCAGCTCTAGGTAGGGGGTCAGCATTCTAGGGGTTTTAATATAAATTAAAGTTGCCTTCTAAAGAATATAGGTTGTTTTTAGGTTTCCGTAGTTAACGTATAATCTTAGCTTCCGTCCATATTAGTTCTTCTGTACTAGTAATAACAGCCTAAATATTACTAGCAATTGGGTTACTGTTCTTAGCAACATATACCCTATTCCTATAGAGGAAGTCTTAAAAATCCTAAACAATATTAACGTTGCCAAGTGCCTAGGTATCAGCAGTCCATCCCACAAAATCCTCCCTAAAATACTCCCATAGTTGTGAATCGGCGTAGCATCTATTTCAGTAGAATATAATATGGTGTAGGAGAAAGCCGTTAACTTATTTTACGGTATAAGTTGTTGTATTAAAGGCGAATTCATCCCAATCTTTATTAATAAGTTTCGCGTGCTTAGCTACCCCTAGTAGTAAGGAGTCTTTCCAGTTATTTAAAGTAGGCGTAGCCATGTTTTTAGAGGAAAGGAAGTGTTATTGGTATAGAGATTATCGTTTGGTACGCGTTCGTAATGTGTATTTGTCATTTGGTACACATTCATGGTTTGGTACGCGTTTGTAACAAGAATTTGCAATTATAGGGCTTAGGACCAGTTCTGGCCTTAAATCACAAAGACTTGTAAAGCGTGTTGTTCTATATAATGGACGCAAGAATCCATAATCTCAGAAAGGCTTAGGACCAATTCTGGCCTTTTAGATCCTTAGATTCGTGGAAGAGTTCTATTTAAGGTTTAGAACCAGTTCTAACCTTAAAAGACAGCTTCCTCTAGCACAAGTAGCACTGGTACAGTGGCTTATCTCTTCTTAGTGATACCTAGCTGTTCTGTAGTATAACAGTAAAGTTAACCACTGATTAGTGTTGGTTATATAAGGGGATATCACGTAGCTACGGTTCGTAGATAGTATAATGGTTATTCTTCTTTTTCTTAATAGGAATGAGGAAAGGGGTGAGGAACTTAAGGTTCCTCACCACGCTAGGGCCACGTCAGCACGTAACGGCAACATGCCTGGCGTAACAGCAGCTTGCCTTATTCCCAACATAACCTTCCTTAGAGCGTTCGGCCAATTCTATTTTTTAGTAGTTAAGCGCTGTATATCCGTTAATAAGCCCTAGTCTATAAAGCAGTAATAGAACCTAATGCTTTACACCTATACCTTAAAGATAAAGACTAAGAAGTTAAGTAAAATAGTTAGTAGAGCTTTAAGCGCGGCCTAATAAAAGGATAGATATAAGAAGAATAATCTACCCTAGGTATAGATTTCGCGATTTATTAGTTCTTAATTATGCTAATAATCCTTCTATTAGTTAGTAGAGTAGAGGGGTATATTAGCTAATTGCCTTATAGCCCTATAAGAGTTAAATGTCTTTAAACTCTAGATCTAACTTCTATAGGCTAAAGATAACCATCTTCTGCTAAAGATTACAAAGCTCTTTATAGAGGATATTTATAACCGTATTAATTAGTTCTAAATAGATATCTATAATCTTTATAATCGCATTGCAGATTTCTTTGTCCCCTAGAAGGGTAGTAATAAGCCCCTTTACCTTCTTCTTTTTTTCCTTCTTCTTTTTTTGCGCCTTATTATTTCTTACGCCTTATCTTTTATTAATACTAAGCTATAGCTACGCCAAAGAAAGGTTACTAAAGGACCATTACCACTCCTATAAATGCTCTAGAATAATTCCAACCTTCTCTTCCTTTAATATCCGCTTAGCGGATGCCCTAGTTAATGTTTAAATAGGCGTCCGCTGGTTAACTAATATTGTGTTTATAGTGGGAATAGGCAATTTAATTATTAATATATTACCTATTTATAACGGAACCTTGTAGTAGGAACTACAGTGGGTTCTATTAATGGGCTAGGTATATAGGTATAAACAAAATCAACAATGTAATAATAACTAGTGGAGTAGTTGCCTAATAGATTAACTCCAATTGTATTCTAAGATTTACTATAAGGAGAGAACTATCTACGGTAGGAACTAAGGTCCTTTAAATATATAACTATACTCCTAAGAAATCCTCTCTTATACGTAAGGTACGTGTTATACATGTTATATATAGCGTACACTGCGTACTCCTTGTATACTGCGTATAATGTTATATAACTCACTTACCATTCCTCGTTATATAGTTCCACCAGATCTATTCTAGACTATACCTATATTAACTAACTAGCTTCCGCCGACTTCTCTCTAAGTAGTTATAACATTATACTTAAAGCGTCCGTAACACTATCTCCCTCCTCTTTATCTTTGTCCTTAAAGATTCCTAACATCTCCAAGTCGTCCACTAGAGGTATAATGTCCGTTTAATCAGTCTGGTTAATATCTATACTTATTATGCCTAAAGCTTCTTCTTCCTTGTAAGCGCAGTGCTGTGCTTGCACCATGGCTGCCATACTATTACTTGGTAAGATAATACCGTCTCCGTATTCTTGTTGCGTAAAAGCGGGGTTAGTATATATCGCGCTAGCGAGTCCTTTGTCTTAATAACCCTTGTCTTGCTCGGAGTGTACTAAAGCAAACATTTAATTATCCTGCGATGTTCGCTCTATTTCTAACGCTAAGTATACACATCCTATAACTCTTAACAGTCTTTAAGTTCCCTAAGTAACTTATTATAGGGTCTCGTGTTTAATCTACTGCTACAAAACTTAATAGTAAGCTCTTAAGCGCCTTAGATAAGCTTTATTATTCGCAGAAAGCAGAGCAGGAGGCTATAGCTGCTTAACAGCGTGCCCTTAAAGCCCGTCTATCCACTTCTACCCGTCTTCTTCGTCTTAAACGTGTCCGTAAGAAGGTCCGTTCCAAGAAATAGAAACTTGTTTAACAGGGTTTATCTAAGCTAGGTAATAAAAGAATTAACTCTCCTCCTACAAGGGAAACAACTCTAAGTAGCTTAGTAATTACTCCTCTTAGGTCCCCCTTAGGTGATTTATTTTTTAGCAATTTCTCTTTATTAATATTACCTAACCTACTTTCTTCTAATACTCCTATACCTTTCCTATAGCTTTCTCTAGGTTACTTAGTGGTTCCTAGGTAGTCTTATTATAGCCTATCCACTTTACTTTATACCATATTTTGTTATCTACATCCTTATAACTAATAATCTTTAAAACTTACTATTTATCTTTCTCTTGTCCTCTATACGTGTCTGCCTTATAGACTAGTAGCTTAATATTTCCATATGCTGGTTCTAGCATTGCGATATACTATATAGGGTAGATTTTCATTTTAGCTAGTAGGTTTAACTTATATATAACCAATAAAATTCTTTACTTAACTTTAAAAGGTCCTAGTCTAACATAATCTAACTTCTTACTTAGTCGTTAACTCTTGAAATTTTTGTATAGTAGCCATACTTTATCCCCCTCCTTAAGATCTGGTCCCTTAGATCTCTTAGCATTATAGTACTTTTTTATTTATTCTTATACTAGTTTAGCTGTTTCTTTAAGGTCTATATAAAGATTTATTAATGTCTCCATTCTTTACCTAGCTGTGCTACTCGTCTTTTTTGCTTATTATAGCGATAACGATGTTCTTAACTTATATCTATAGTTTGCCTTAAATAGTGATGTTCCCATTTCTTCTTATAGTGTTGCATTATATGCAAACTATATAACTGGTAGTAACGATACCCAATTATTCTATGCGTGATTAATATAATGCCTTAGATACTGCTCTAGTGTCTAGTTTAGTCTTTCCATTTATCTATCCGTCTGCGGATAATACGCTATAGACGTTACTACGCAAACCCCTTATTCTGCCAGAAACACTTCCTAAAATACTACTATAAATCTTAAATCTCTATCCGATATAATCTTGTCTGGTGCTCCATATCTTACAAACACTTCTTTTATATAGATTCTAGCGACATCTTCTACTAATATCTCTTTAGTGCATGCTATAAAGTATCCCCACTTTATTAGCTTATCCACTATTACTAAGATCGTGTTATAATCTTGTCCTATAATAGGATCTCTTAACTTTGGTAACTTAATAATAAAGTCCTATAATATAACCTCCCATAGTCTTCCTAGTGTCTTAATAGGTTATAGCCCTCTATACGGCTTATACCTTGTTAATTTATTCCTTTAGTAATCTAAACATTCCTTTATAACTTATCTTACTAGTCCCCAGATTCCTTAAATAATATACTCCTCTTAAAGTCTTAATACTAAGCCTATAGCTCCGTTATGTCCTTGTATTATTCCCTTATGGAATTCCTTAATAAATTCTTCTATAATAGACTTAGGCACGTATGTTACTTCTCTATTTACGTACTACTCTAAGTCTAGATCCTCTACCTATACTTCTTAGATCTTCTATGTCTAATTACTCTCTAGTGACTTATAGATCTGACTTTCCTTAGTCGCTATAATCTTTAGATAATTGTACCTAATTAGTCTATTTTAATCCCTTTACAATAAAGCTCCCAATAGCCTTTCACTATTCTATAGTTCAGCCTTTCTGCTTAGAGCGTCTGCTCGTATATTGTCTGTACCCTTAGTATACTAAATTTTAAAATAGTATTCTATAAGCATTTCCGCCCATCTAACCTATCTTTGGTTGAGTTTCTTTATTATTAAGAATCCTATAAGGTTCTTATAGTCCGTCTTAACCATAAATGGTTTTTCTATGCCTTGCAAGAATACTCTCTATTCCTTAAGTGCTGTAACTATACCTAACAACTCCTTGTTATAGATATTATAGTTTAACTCTAGTAGTATCATCTTTTAACTATAGTATGCCACTGGGTGCCATCCATCTTAATATTTCTATAGAAAGTATGCCCCTAGTATAAAGTCTAATACATCCGTTTCTATAACCGTCTCTAGCCCTGGTTAATAGATCTTAAGAACTAGCTCTTAGGTAAACAACTCTTTAACTTTTTTAAACAGTTCTTATTGCTCCTTTCCCTATACCTATAGTTCTTCTTTCTTAGTTAACCGCGTAAATGGCTTAATATTTTATAACTATTACGCTATAAACCTTCTACAGTAATTGCAAAACCCTAGAAACAATCTCAACTATATAACGTTCTCTGGTTCTTACTAATTTACTATAGCCTTAATCTTCTTTAGATCTATACTAAGTTAGCCTAATTTAATAATAAATCTAACAAAATTGGTCTTCTGGGTAAAGAACTTGTATTTCTTAATTGCTACTGGCATCTGTTCTTCCTATAGTCTCTTTAAAACCCACTTAATATATTCTCTATACTCTTCCTTACTCTCTAAGTAGATAATAATGTTGTCAAGGTATACTATAACAAATTCATCTAGGTGTTCTCCTAATACACTATTAATTCACTTCTAGAACGTTGCTAGTGCGTTTATAAGCCCAAATTGTATAACTAATGGCTTATATAGTCCTTCCTTTAATCTAAAAGCTGCCTTCTATTTATTGCCTTCCTTAATCCTAATCTAATAGTACGCCTATCTTAAATCTATCTTTATAAAGATTTTTGCGTTGCCTATCCTGTCTTGGATTTTGCTAATTAAGGGTAAAGGATACCTATCCTTCCGGGTAATACTGTTTAACTATCTATAGTCTATACATATTCTAAGTTTTCTGTTTTTCTTTAAAATAAATAGTACTAGATATCCTACTAATAACTATAACAGTCTAATATATCCCTTTCATAAGTTCTCCTAGATAAACTCCTTAAGCACTACTAACTCTGTTTTAGTAAGCTTATAGATTAGAAAGAACTTTAGACTTATTCCCTCTTCTAATTCTATCTTATAGTCCCAAGCTATATACTCTAACAGCTTCTTACTTTCTAGTAACCATAACTTTTTACCATACTTATAGTATCTCTTTGGTATATAACTTAAGCCTTACTCAGTTTCTTTATATGTCGCTCCGACTTGGTACTATACCAACTTGGTTTGCTGTCGCACTTTACGCCATTATATATCCTTAATATTGACCTAACCTATAACCCAATTAATCTTTGGATTGTACTCTTGTAACTAAGGCATTCCTAGTATCGCCTCGTCCTATCCCAACAGTAGGATATTAAAAGACATTCTAACTGGTTTCCCTTTAATAGTTATCTAAATAGGTCCTGTTTTAAGATTAATAATGCCTCCTCTATAGGCTATCTGATCTCCTAAAATTGTTATAAGTAAATACGGGTGTTCCTTCTGTCTATATAGTAACCCCATCCTCTCTACTACCTTTGGTGATATATAGTTCTTTATCGCTCTACTATCTACTAACGCTTTAAACTGCTAATCTTGCCACTTAGCTTATAAATTTAGGTATCGTCCTTAAATTCCTTTAAGGGTCTAAGGCTCTAATACTAGTTCCCTCTAGTCCTATACGCCTCCCCTTTTCCTAACTGTTAGCTGCTAGATCCTGCCTATACTTAATCCAACTTTAGCTAATACTTAGTTCGTTTCTTTTCCTCTACGTGCCATAGATAAGTGTTCTCTAGGTACTCCCACCACTGTTATCCATCTAGGTATTCTTCTATAAGGAATCTTCCTAGTTAAAGTATTAAGTCTCCTTAACCTTATACTTCTACTGGGTGCCAATTATATATATACTTAGCATTTCTAAACCGTTTTTCTTCTAGTGCCCAATATATTCTTACTAGGTATTTCCGGTTCTTATCTTTTAGTGCTCTATATATATTACACGTGTTATCCACACAAGCTATCCACAATAGTATATAATGCGCTGTATATTTTAGGTTAACTCTTAGTTTGTTTTTATCCTTAAGTTTAAACCTATACTTAGTTAACCTAACCACTAGTATCTCTGCTGCGGGTACTAAGATTTGTTGCTCACTTCTCTAGTCCCTAGACCTCTCTTCTAAGTTCCTTAACATTATAATTAATACTCCTTTAATATAACTTATGCGTTTCTCCGTAATGGGTTGGTCTTAGACAACTTTTTTATTTAGCTATATATAAAAATCTTCCTATTCATCATTATATCGTTGCCTATACCACTTTCCATATAGCTGGTTTAGTGTATATAGTCTATTTATTAGAAAGTACCTTGTTATCACTGCATTGTAATATCCTTTAGTATGTCTTTTTTTAAACCTAGTTAAAATATCTAGATCCTCTTCTTGTTCCAGTTTATCTAACCATTTTACCCTAGGTATCCCTGCACTCAGCCTATTAGTAACTCTTTATACAGGTGCTCTATCCCTTATACAACCTGGCATAGCTAACCTCTTATCTAGCTTCTGCTCTTACTATATAATGATTCTTGTTCTAAACTTATCTATAGTTTCTTATTTTCTGCGTCTTATAGCTAAATCTTCGTAGTTGTCTTACTTTTTAATCCTAGTATCAACTATTCAATCTTTAGGCTGAACACTATATTCACCTAGGATTGCTAATGTTCTTATTCGTTCCCTAAACTTGTAGTTCTTAAACTTACGTCCTATACTTATTCGTTTGTTACTAAACTAAGTTACTGCCCTTTCCCATTAGTTTTTGTCTATTGTGGGTTCTTAGGTGTGTCTTATCTTGTCTTAAGAATCTTAAGCTTCTCTTATCTCTTCTTAAGAATCTTAAGCCTGTGGCCTTTTACCTTTATTAAGTGATAAGCTAGCACTAGCAGTTATCTGCTTGCTTAGTTTCTTCTAAACATTACTCCTATCGTCTTATAAAGCAATGGAAATCGTATCCAATAGTGTCGCTATACCCGTTACTGAACCTCGCTTAGTAGTAGTCTTAGTCTCTACTTCTATTACGTTCTTAAGGTTTAAGTGCTCCTAGTTAGCCTCCTTTTTGTCCTCGTTGCTGTTAATTAATAAGTACTCCAACTTTATTGTCATTACTGCTAATCTTTGTCCGTATATTACTGTAACATCTTAATCTAGCTTATAAAGTTAATCTTATTCTTTATCTAACTCTCTGGTTCCTTAGAGTCCTTTTAACTCTAGCTCTTGCGGCTAATAGCTTGCGCCGTATTTAGCGTCCTCATAAATTCGGTATGCGTTATTGTAACAATATACAAAACTGTTAATTGAACACTCTTTTATTCCTTACAGTGCACTATCATCCCTCTATACATACGTGCCGTCTACTAGTCTGGTTCCCTTTACCACATAGTTACTCTAACCACCTCTACAGTCTCTAGCGAAATGACCCTATTTTCCGCAATTTATATAAGCTCTATCTTTAAACCATCTTTCTTGCTATAGAGTCCGCTTAAACGTCTTCTACTACTAAGATCCCTGGTTTAGCCTCTGCTCCTAGGTCCTTTAATTACTTAATCCTTAACCTCTAGGTTTCCATAGTTTCTTCTCCCATCTTCAGGTTTCTTTAGTACCGCTTAGGTCCATTAGCTCTACGCCATTCTATAGTTTTTAACTCTATGTCTATCATTGCGTACTCTACGCCTTATACAACTATAGAACTTTATCTTGCCCTCTCTTAGCTTATTCCCTTTGGTAGATCCTATTATTAATCTTTATTAACTAATCTATTAACTCTCTTAGAGTATCCGCATCTTCCATCAAGATAATTACGTCCTAGACTTTAGCCTTAAGTCCCTATTTATACTGTGCTATGAGCGCCCTATCATTCCACTCAACCTATATAGCTAGTGTTTAAAACTATGTTATATACTTAATTATTAAAGTACGTTATACTAAGTTCTAAAGCTTTTGTTCCGCTGTGGTTATAGCCTCCGGGTCTCTAAACATCTACGTTAGTCGCTCTACAAACCCGTTCCAACTAGCAAATATATACCATACATCCTGGTTAGTAGTTGTCATGCCATTAGCCTATATTTCCGTAAGATACGGTTTAAACCACTTAAGTACCCTCCCCATTAGGAACAATCCTATATAGGCTACTTAGTCTAATAATGTTACTAACTTCGCTCCTTCCTGTACTACTTTAAAGTGCATTTGCGTAAGAAATCCTTTAAGCTTTAACTTTTCTCCTAAGAATCGTTTAATTAAAGGTAACTTAATCTTTACTGCTCTAATTCCATTAATACGTTCTTTAAGTATCCTATTATTATCTTATAAGTAATCAACCATTTCCTATAACTAACCTTATATAACCACTTAAGAATCTCCCTTATCTATACTAGTATTACCTGGACCTAAGGTTATAGCTGTTGCTAACGCCGTCGTAACTAGTACTACTCTTAGTGGCATATTATTCAATCTCTCTGTTCAATACCGTAACCTTAGTAGTGAATATATAACAGAACCTTGTAGCAGAAACTACAGTGGGTTCTATTAATAGGCTGGGTATATAGGTATAAATAAAATCAACAACGTAATAATAACTAGTGGAGTAGTTGCCTAACAGATTAACTCTAATTATATTCTAAGATTTACTATAAGGAGAGAACTATTTATAGTAGGGACTAAGGTCCTTTAAATACACAACTATACTCCTAAGAAATCCTCTCTTGTACATAAGGTACGTGTTATACGTGTTATACGTGGCGTACACTACGTACTCCTCGTATACTGTGTACAACGTCATATAACTCGCTTACCATTCCTCATCACATGGTTCCACCGGATCCATTCTGGACCGTGCCTGTATTAACCAACTAGCTTCCGCCGACTCCTCTCCAAGTAGTCGTAACATCGTACTTAAAGCGTCCGTAACACTATTTAGCGGCGCTTTCTGCTTAACATCGCGGGGGCTGATGAGGTAGATATATTTATTAATTATAGAGCTACTTCCGCGGATTAATTTGACGGTATTTCTAAGATGATAGCTGCTGTGGGGGTATAGATTAATTTCGTTAAAAAAGGTAACTGCTCTATATACAAACAAAGTCGGATCGCTTAAGAAACGCTGGAAAAGTCTCTCAGACCATAGAATTAACTTTTTAACAAAAAAGGTTAGCGATATCCGCTAATTGATTCTATGGTCTAAGCTTGCTGAGGTAAGCTAATTGTTTACAACCCTGATTATAATTAGTTCCATATGCTGAATTAGAATCAGCTTTATCTTAAATCTTAATGTAACATGCCAACAAGTTCTATAGCGCAACCCGGGGGAGAAACAACATCTGGTGTTTGCTTGAGAAAAAGAGAAGGTATTTCGCGCATTCGTTCATGCGCGGAGCTGAATGATTTCGTGGACGATAGTTCTAAGGACACGAAGACCATTCCACAGGAGGGTCTGAGCAACAGAGCAACGGCCATGCTAGCGAGCCTGCTCGACCAGAGTTAACTATCCCATGCAGAGTTCCCGTGTACGGTAAGGTAATCCCCCAATCAGATTTGGTGCAGTTGTCCACGTTCAGATATCGATAGTAGTCTACATTAGCGCTGTTTCACGAAGCTATCCATTGCCGGAACTTTAGGATGCTAAGCATCATCAGCGGCCAAAGGTGCTGCCAACTATGTGCCGCAGTAAATCTTAAGAAGAGCCCAGCCACGGTGAGATTGTGAAACAGAAAGTAGGTCTTCATTTGGAATAAGAAAGCCGGCTGAGTGCCTTCATAAACCATGCTTGTTCTCAGTGATGGTAATAACTATATAACCATAATCAACCCCATGATTCCGATTATTATATAATCAAAGAAAGTGATTCTGATTTGATTATATAGTTGTGTTAATTACGTCTTTAGGCACAGGCATCCACGTGATAATATCTACACGTGAATTATCACGTGTAGATAACGCACTTGCCCCAGAGCTTACTCAAAGCTCCCCCTAAAGCTCTACCTCTCCCTCTTTTTATTTCCGCTATTTCCGCAGTTAATTATACAGTTATATCTACGTAACATAATCAGCAGGTGCGATCATGATTAGGTTGGTTATGTTCCTATATAATACAACATAATCATAACTAACTAACTGATTATTGCCATCACTGCTTGTTCTCTACCTGGTCTGATATTGCTCTCCCTGTCTTTGTAGACGCGAGCGCGAAATCGGTTGGTTGTAATCGAGTGGTAGTCTCAATGCCGCGTGTAAATCTCAAGAAGAGTCTAGCCATCGTGGCTGGGTCTTGTATCCAATCTTCCTGAATTTCCGCGTGAGCATAGCTGGGGTATACTTAAGTTGGAGATTATGGTCCGGGTTTCTTTTTGCAGGGCAGTCGACATAGACCTTGTTCCCGTGCGCTTCGGCGATTTCGATGGCATGAAGAGATGGAGACATCTTTGGTTAAAGTACGTCTCAAATAGTCGTCGTCTGCAGGGATGCATATAATCAATGTAATCGTAATCAGCCCATTGATTTTGATTATTATAAAATCACCACACCTGATTCTGATTGATTACATTGATTACATTTATTATATACTAATTTCCTAATTAGGTAAGTGGGTGTAAATATAGGTAAATGGTGATTAAAATGGAACTCTAGATAATATACACGGTGACACGCAGGCGCGTATATATTAACCCTTTTTTAAGAAAGCCCGCACGGACGTTTTTTATATATAAAACAGCTGGTTCAGCGCTTTTTAGTTAGCGGCGACTATATAGCAGGAAAATTAATAAATAACTTTCTTAACACTAAAGCTTTATTACCATATTCTATTCCTACCTGTTCTTACCCCAGGCGATTATATTGATTATAAACATGTAATCATAATCAAAAGATTAATTATGATTATGATTAGTTAGGTTATATAGTAATCATAACTTATGTAACTAATAGAATAGTTATATGCATTCCTGGTCGTCTGTCTTGCCGTGGCCCGAGGGGATATTTATAAACCATATCCTGAATGTTCGGAGGTGTGGCCTCAGGCCCTACTGCACGACAGGCCACTCTGTATAGATAAGGATTTTGTCTCCTGATTGACACAGCCCTCAAGCACGCAGCCTCAAGGCAATTGTGGCTTGGCCTACCTCTTACACTCGGAAATTTAAGCACGTTGACGTTGTAGCATGGCCTTAGAAGAAGCGAGGGATCACAAGGCAGTCAATCTTCGTTGCGTTATTGGTGGATGCGATCTGCTTCTGAAGCTATTTAGCCGGCTCATGCGTGATTGTCGAATGGCAGAGCGGAGGTGTGAGTACCAGTGGACAGAATTTAATTGTTCGACCCATTGTTCGACCCGATCTTCATGGCTGGAATGCCTCCGGTGTCCTGGGCTGTCCAGGCAATGTGTTGAAGCGAGCAGAGGAGAACATTCTCTAAATTAGTTCCAATAAAAAGGAGGAAATGACCTGCTCTCTTTCTGGACCGTATCGTTGTCCTGCTGAGCTTTGCGCACTCTCTATGAGTAGATATTCGTCTATAGAGCTACCGTGTGGCCGGATTCCATCACTTAGATATTTTGTATCCCGAAGCGCATTAGTTTAGATGTAGGCGGAATGAACCTAGATCGGTCCTTGGGCCAAGTGTAGGAGGTCAATACGAGAAGGTGACTAGAATGTCTAAATGCATGGATTAGTCCAGGTCAAACGATTTTAGGTGAATGAGGATACTAATAATATAGTTTCTCTTCTTGTACTAACTATGTATTCGTGTTTTGTCCGCCAAGTGGCAATTACGAATCGTCGTTCGTTAGCCTTTCGCCACCTACCTCATGTATATATAGCCTGACCTGGCATTCCCGGTCGACATGTTTGTTCTTTGCTGGAAAATGGCTGTCGCATGGTGTCCGACGAGTGAAAAGACAAAAGTGGGAAGAAAAGCAGATTCAACCCTCTGTTCAGTATTGGTGGGCAGACGGATGTGTAGAAATGCTTTTGACTGTATTTGAGCTTTGATAAGTTGGCTACATCAAAATAATCTCATATGGGAAATTCTTGGCTATGGCGTGTTGAGTGCAACGGTTGGACAAATCTGCTGTTCATTGGGCGACGTGAGTGGTATCGGAACTTTCCACCGTATGTTTGTTGATTGATGCAAGGTACTCTGTTGTCAGGGCCATGTGCTCAAACGATGGCACGCGAGGGGTTGCGCGCGCATGGAGGGGGACATCGCGATTCGACCCAGCCTAACATAGCCCACCTCTGACCGCCGACTAGGCGCTTCGAGAATATAACAGTCACATGGGGCCCTCTCTTCTACAGGGCCGAAAATTCAGGCCGTCCATTCCAACGAAACCTAAGGAGAGATGTTAATCTGATTCCTCGAAAATTGGGCAGTCGTTGCAAGGCCCACCGTAGGAGGCCCAAGGTGCCCGATGAGGCAGCCAATTGGAAGCTGTGAAGCAATCTGGGCATAAAGATGTCCAACGTTCTAGGATAGACCTGTTATTTTCTGCGAATTGTAAGGTGTGATTTATCATGCCTAACTTGTGACTGTTTGATCCTCGGACTGCGTCGTGCGTGTAGTGGTGGCTGAGTGGCTGAGTGGATGCAAATACTCGATTTTGTTGTAGGTCAAATTTAACAACGGGCTTAAGATTTGAGTGGTGGATATAAATTACTTTTTCGACCATTTAACGTTGCTCTTGAATCTGATGTTCCTGTAGTGGCTTTTAAGATGGAACGTGATGCCCTGTTTGATACAAACTATTCCTTCTTTTCGCGCATATATGACACTCAAACTGTGCCATTCGAGATCGTGTTGCGGTATTGATCGCCGATTCCTTTGTCGAATCGCCTTGAATTGCGAGAGCTAGTCGAGTATGCTCACGCCATGAAGCTTTGTGCGTGCTGTATTTGTCCAGCTCAGCTCATTAAGCACTCTCTGTAGACGGAAGGGTTGTTAAAATGGCCTGAGAATTGATGGAAACTGATGATGGGTACATAATATAGCTCTCTGGACTGTAACCCAAATAAACTGAGACGTGGCAATGCTATATCCACAGCTCGAGTTGCAATGCGGGATATTGAGGCTCGTGCTTTTTGCGATAGGCACAGATTTGTGCAGGGTGCATTGTCGCTTTGCAGTCGTGCCAGTCAGTGTGTATCAATATGGATGTGATAGGAAGCTAGGGTTGACTCGTAGAGCTTTTGGAGTCATTCATGGTCATAATCGGACTGTCTCTCTTGCGCGAAGGCTGGTGAATGAAGGCTGGTGACTATTAGACTCGTGGCTGGAGGCTGGACACGGCCTCAATGCCGTGGAGATTTTTGTGAGGATTAGAATTGGGAAAGTAACGATGACATGGACTGGCCGATGGCTGAAGGGGGAATTGCAGGCTTCCAGATAGCCAACGGTGGGAATCACTTAATTAGAAGAATGTGGTAGTAATCAGAGGATCACAAAAAGAAGTGGCATGGGTGCGAATGACATACTGCAATTGGTACTATTCGGCGACCAAGCGTCGATGTCAAGGTAAGCGGAAGCTGCATGGGACGATCTGAGGGAGCAATCGTACGAAATGAATTGCAGTCCAGCTTCAGAAAGGGAGCAGGTGAGACGGACTAGCTTCAGTGTGGCAAGTATTGCGAGCCAACATGATGAAGAAGCGAGACAAGCTGAAACTATTGAACTATTTCACAAAAGGAAGTTTTAGATGCTCGCATCTTACGTGCAGCGATGCTTACACTCGTTCTTCGCTCGTCATGTCCGTCTATTCTGTAAGATGAAATTTGTCCGAGGATTTGGAAGGGGGATTTTTGGCTCCTGGACGCAGCAATTTCGGTTACCCTGGCGTTCTATAATAAATTCTTGGACAATTTCTCTTTCATGACCTTGGAGAGGTAAAGAAGTCAAGGAATCCGCGTGCGGAAAAATAACTCACACAAGCATGACGTGTTCCACCGGACATGCGTACCCGCTACTTTCGCGGCATGGTCTTACTTACTTAGCGGGGGCAATAGACATGGACAAATGGGCCGTGCTGTTTAGGACAGTATGAGTATGCACGATGAGGGAGTATCTCACGAGTCGTGCGAGTGTATGGTCGGCTAGCGCGATCGGTTGCGCAATACATGACATGGACTTCGCCGTTAAGGTACGGTGGATCTTTGTATGGCCACCTGGCAAAGAGCAAGGTTTTACAGCAAACACCCAGCCCAGCTGTCCACGTCGGACGCCTCCGTGAAGGAGTTGAAACGAAAAATTAGCAGCGTTCCGGAAAGCGTACCATGCCAAAAGCGAACACGGGCTGCGTGGCGCCTCTGAAGCGGACCAGTTAAGCTCTGCCCAGAGTGCTTGGCTGCTTTGAAGATTTTTATCAAGTTTGAAAGCGGAGCGGTGATTCTTGATTTGCTGCCAAGATAAAAGGGCAAGTGACAATCCGCCTCTGACGCCCACTCTGACGCTTTGTGTTGTCCAACGTGGGAGTGCCAGCAAATAAAGTTATCAATCACTCACCACCCGCTCGCAAATCTTCAAAGATTATCAATCTCGCACTGACACTGCAATTGTTTTGGCGCCTAAATTGCTGTGGCTGGAGCTGCGACGAAACCACACCAAACTCCCATAGTCCCGCTTATCCTTCACCCAGCCCAGCGCTAGCCCCAAATCCCCCTGTCACCGTGCGCGTGGGCCGTGGCGCAGCATTTGAGCTTTCAATCTCCCATCAAAGCCCTCTTCACTCCTCCTGACCGCCCCCCGTTTCCTACTCAAAGCTATCCATCGCTGGAACAAGGTACGTTTCTTTAAACCCATCCAGGCAGCTATTTGGAATTTTTGAGCCTGATGGGCTGTGCTAAACGCTGTTCACCGACTGGACAGGGCTCAATAAGGCTGTGGGCTGTTTCGCGATAATAAAAGCCAACTCTGCCCTTCCACTTTCGGCCCCCAACTCTTTTGTCCAACCATTGACGTTGATCCTCCACAATACCTACTTCGGACCTTACGTCGGCTTTCCGTTCGTGACATTGAGTCGCGCAAGGCTGAAATTGCTATTGCGGCTTCAAAAGCGTCGGTGTTGGCCTGACTGCCGTCGGAATTCTCACTCTTTGCCATGCGTGCGTGCTCTCCAGACTACAAAACCGACTGTCTCAGCGCGTGCTCGCTCTAAAAGCACTTTGAAAACGTGCTTACAATGGCATATTTAGATTCGATACGATCAAAGGCCCGTCGAGCAGCCTGGTCGACTGATGGGGGCACTCCAAATTACAATCCTTTTGCGCGGACGAGGTCCAATGACAAACGGACCGACGAAGAGTCCGGCTTAGGCATAAGAAGTCGCTCAGAAACACATCTTGAGCCCGCAATCGAGGAGCAAAGGCGCCTAGAGAGCCGTCAGGCCGAGAAGGAGTTTCCAAGTCCTCAACATGCTGGTACTGCACCACCGGCTTCTGCGACCACCGAAAAGCCTCCACTTATGGCCCCCGGTCGGCAGGTAACTGATGACGAAAGCCCCCAGTCACCGCAGGGTACTAGCAAAGAGTCGGCTACTACTAGTGATACCTTGGTTGGCAGTCAAAAGAGTTTTCGCAATAGGTTGAAGTTCAAAAACCCTTTGCGCAAAAACGCTGAAGAGAGCGAAAGCATAGATCGCGTGGAAACTGAGAAATCCACAAAGTCTGAAAGGCAGAAAGCTGCTTTTAAACGTAGAATTCCGATCAAGCATCAGATTCGCGCCGTCCTGTTCGGCTCATGGATAAACCTTCTTCTGGTTGCCGTTCCCGCCGGTTTTGTGGTCAACTACCTTCATATTAATGGCGTTGCGATATTTGTCGTTAACTTCATTGCCATTGTTCCACTCGCTGCAATGCTTAGTTACGCTACCGAAGAGATTGCTCTCCGCGTTGGTGAGACACTCGGTGGTCTTTTAAACGCAACCTTCGGGTACGTATTTGGGCCCCTTCCGTATCTCGTCATTATTTAACCCCAAGTGCAGAAACGCTGTGGAATTGATTGTCTCTATTCAAGCTCTGGTTAAGGACGAGATTACCATTGTCAAGACTTCCTTAATCGGTAGCATGCTTTCGAACTTGCTCCTTGTCCTTGGAATGTGCTTCTTCTTTGGAGGCATTAACCGGGTGGAGCAGTACTTCAATGTCACAGTCGCACAGACTGCAGCCAGCCTTCTAGCTCTGTGCATCGGCAGCCTAATTATTCCAACCGTCTTCCATTCTATGCTGTCAAGTAAGTTCAATGAGGACTTTAGACTTCAGACCGATACTAACCCACTTAGCCACGGACCCTAATAGCTCTACCCTTAATCAGGAGCTTTCACGCGGAACAGCTGTCATTCTTTTGGTTGTCTATGCTTGCTACCTTATCTTTCAACTGAAGTCACACGCCGAAATGTACAATGCTCCCAGCCAAAAGGTTCCTAAGCGCAAATCCTCCAAAGTTGAGGAGGGTGGTGCTTTCCGTGGAATCGCACAGATCGGCGCTGGAACGGCAGCCGCATCTGGAGGTGGGGTAAACCAAGAACAGCTTGTGCGGTTCTCTAACGCAGAAGGAGAAGACGATGAGATTGATGAGCCTCAACTGACGATCTTGGGTGCGCTCGTCACTCTTGCGATCTCCACCACCTTGGTCGCCTTCTGCTCCGAATTCATGGTTGGTAGCATCAGCGAGGTTACGGCAAGTGGCACTGTCTCCACCACCTTCGTCGGTCTTATTCTGCTCCCAATTGTTGGCAACGCTGCCGAGCACGCAACAGCGGTCACAGTAGCTTGCAAGGACAAAATGGATCTGGCAATCGGTGTTGCTGTTGGATCCAGCATGCAAATTGCTCTTCTTGTTCTGCCCTTTGTCGTTGTAGTCGCTTGGATCATGGGCCGGGATTGCATGACACTCTATTTCGATACCTTCCAGATTGCCGTGTTGTTCGTCGCCGTACTCCTGGTGAATTACCTTATCCAGGATGGCAAATCTCGTAAGTTTTTAATTTTTACATAGCATTACTTTCACTAACTTCAAATAGATTGGCTTGAAGGAGTCCTTCTCATGGCAACGTATCTTATCATAGCCGTTGCCGGCTGGTTCTACCCAAAAACGGCCTCAGATCCTCTCTGCCCCACTCCATTATAAGTACCTCTCTGCTTATCTGCTTCTGTCGCTTAAAATTGGTTCGAATTGGCGTTTGCGGTAGAGCCTCAGTCGGGGCCGGGCAACTGGGGAGTGAAATGGAGTTTCGGCGGCTTTAGTGAATACCCTTCTAGAGCACTAGGCTGATTTTCGCGTGCCTATTAAAAAATCTGGTTGCCTGCCGGTTTGTTTCTTTTGTTTCCTCCTTTTCCAAGCATGTCTTATTAGCGTGATCACAGACTTGTCCTTTTGTAAACTTTAACTACGATGGGTTTCACTATTAACAAATCTATACGTGTCTATGTTTCGGCAAGAAAATGTGCAGGACAACGGTTGTAAGGGAACAGATATGTTTATGGAAGTGAACTGATTTTAGCAAACTGATTTTAGGTAGTATACCGCTGTTAGAACGCCAAGCGCATCGAAAGACTGATTAGGCAGAACGAGGAAAGGTAAGATTTTTCCCTCAACCCTGCCATCACCATTCCAACCGCTAATACCAGTTGCTCCATAGCAGCCCTTCCACGCCACGCCTGATTCGAAAAACACATCTAGCTCTCCCGACCTCGTGCGACATCGAAAGACTGCTCGGATTCCTCGACGCTGCTGAATGGTCCTCGTCGCAGTCTATTGCGCGGCTAGATGGTCTACGTCCCTCGAGCGTCTTCGAGTCCTCTCGGTTGAAGAACTTGACACGCACTCTAGCGTGGGAGCCCGAGCACGCTTGAGAGTGGCGAGCTCGACGAGCTAGACTGCGCTCGTCGGGCTGGAACACTGCTGGGAATGGGTGGCCTGCAGGGCCGCTTGTTCCTGTGAATGGCAGCGGGATGTGGTTTTTGGTGGATTCTCTATGGAAGGGTATTTGTGTGCGGGTTGTGGGACAGGAAGAAGTCTGGAGATGCTGGTGTCTTGGGAAGGGGTTTGCGGTGGGAGTTGAGCGTTGGGAGGCTATTCTCCCGGAACTTCAAACGACATTCTTCATATTCAGGTTCATATCCTGCAATATATCTTTTCTCGCACGGTCTTGGCCTACCATCCAACATATCCTCTCGAGATCCTCTTAGCATTCAGCCTCCCCAACTTTGAACTCTTCCATTCCACTGAAGCTCTCCCACTAACTCACCCTCTACTTACAACCCCCAAGTAATCCTCGTACAAAGAGCGACACTTAAACCCGGTACCCACCACAGCTCGCCCATCGGCGCCTAGTTGGAAAGATCGACTTGAAACTTCGTGCACGCCAATCGATTTATTCACCACTGAGAAATTCTCACAGCATCAATCCTAACATCGCGCGAGCGCAGACGCTAGCGTCGACCCATACTTCGCATTCGCACCTCACATCTACACATCCGATCTTACTTTTAAGCTCGCGGCGCTGGCCTCCGGTCTTCACTACCGTCTCAGTCGTAGTTCACTTCCTACCAACTCGAGTCGCCTATATTGTCGACCATCTCGAAAGTCCCCCGGTTGATCCTCATTCCTGCTTGTCACTTAATCCTCACCTTGCACTTCTCGATTGCCTTTCTCTTTTCTTTCAAGTTATATTTCTTCCTAGGCCTCTCACAACTCTTTCATTCATTATACTTTCTTCGGTCCAATCCACTTACTCAGCTTGAACTTCTTTGCTTCCAAGCATATAGCGATTTCCCTTCGGTCACAACCTTTCGAGCTTCACATCAAGCTCCTCATTTAAGACAACTACGGCAGACAGGATAGTTGCCCCGCTTGATCAATTTCTTCAGGGCTTTCAATCAAGGCAAAGGCATTACTTGCTCGTAGGCCAGTGTCTTGAATTTGAAGCGCAACAGCATTCGCGATATTCTTGCAAACATCTTAACGAAACTTCCACAATCATGTCATCCCTGGAATCCAACCTAGGAGTTGGGGACTATGCCATGCCAGACGCATTTATCGGTACGCAACGAGAAGCGTGGCCTGTGGGATCCGACGGAGAAGACAGCTTGAAAGACGCCAGCAGCCAGATGGACGAGTCTCCGGACGACGAGCAACCCCAAGATCCCGGCCCTGACCACTCTGAACCTGCCCAGCGAGAAAATATCGATTTGGAGCATGCTTATCCCATCGATGCTTCTGTGGACGAAAATGTTGGATCGGTCCAGTTAGCCGCTGGGGAGCTTTTGCCAGATCCTGCTGGTGCCTCGGAGATCGGGGACACTCGCGAACAGCTCTCTGGAATGTCGTCCGGCCAAGCTGCATCAGCAGTCTCTCCACCTGGACCTGCCCATGCTGATCCTATGGACGTCGATGCCAGCCTTGCCGTTAAGGAGAAGCCGGTTGCAGATGACTGGATGTTCATGATGAACCTAAACAACAGTCACGATGGCCCTGCTATCCAGAATAATGGCGGGCAAAATGCCATGCTCACAATTCCTGAGCAATCTGGAAACATCCAAGGGGCCACCACGGCTAACGCCGATGCCGGTATGGCTACCCAATATGCCATACCACTCAATTCCGCAAACCCCTTCCTTTCGGATATAGAAACCATGGACTTCGATTACGCCGCCGGCCAGTTCCTAGAAGACCGCCTCGCGCAGCAAGACGCCGAGCCCGGCCTCCTAGACTTCAGCACTCTGTTCGACAACGCGCCCTCCCCCTTTCCCCACGCCCCGCCAGGGCCCGCTGCCCCCTACTCCACCAGCACCGACGCGCCCACGAGCACCACCCGCTCGGGGATCCCGTCGTCGTCGTCGCTCGATCCCTACACCGCCCCTCCGACCTCCCACCCTCCCGCCGCCGCCGCGCACCACCGCAGCCGCCCGCCTCTGCTCCCCCTCCCCGGCTTCCCGGACGGCCAGGCCAGCAGCTCGGGCCTGCACCTGGGCGCGTCGCTGCTGAAAACGGCGAAGAAGCCCGGCGGCGCGTCGGGCGCGCGGATGACGTCGGACGCGAGGAAGATGATCTTGCGGTACCAGGTCCGGGCGAAGCGGGCGGCGACGGAGCAGGCGCCGCTGGTCGCGGCTGCGGTTCCGCTCCCGGTTCCGCTGCAGCCGTGGGTGAGGGGCGAGCGGAGGGTTGCGGAGATGGTGTCGCGGGGTGGCGTGGCGCCGTTGCCGTTGCCGTTGCCGGTGGCGGGGCCTGAGACGGTGGCGGAGGATGCGGTGGAGGAGGCGTTGGAGAGGGAGGAGAACGAGAGGGCGGCTGCGGAGTAGGTCTTTTTTTCTTCCCCTTTTGAGGGGAGGGCGTGGCTGGTGCCTGCGTTTGCTGATGTTGATTGCAGGTTTGCGAAGGCGAAGAAGAAGTATGAGAGGCTTAAGAGGAAGAGCGAAACTAGTGTTTGGGATGATATTGCCTTCATGAAACTGCAGAGCGCGGAGGATGTCCGGCTTAAGAAGCTTGAGCAGAGCCGGCTCAAGCGGAACGAGGAGACTGATGGGTAAGTTTTCCGGATGGCTGGGATTGGGACGGTGGCTGACTCTCGCTAGGTCGAGTGATGATCAGGCGCTCTTTTGCAGCGGGACTGGGGACCGAACTTCGGGCAAGCGTGCTCGTGCTCACCAGGAGAGCGAGGACGAGTCTGGGGACGACAGAGCGCCGGAAGTGGATCCTGGGTAAGTTTTTCTGTGTAGGGTTGCTAGACGCTTACTGACGGTGCGTGTGAATTCAGGGAGGGCCCTTCGAGTCGAAAGCGTCCGAGAGTGGCGCTCCCGAGGAAACCTCTTAAGCCGGAGATGTTCCAGGATGCTAAGGAACGGAGCATGCTGGTGGGAATCCAAGCGGATTTGGATAAGGCTAAGAAGAAGAAGAAAGCTGACAAGGGTGGCGAGAAGCCCACAGCAGGGGCGAAGCGAAAGCCCAAGGGTGCGCCAAGAGCAAAGGCCGCCCAGAAAGGAAAGAAAGGTGCTGCCAAAGACGCTCCAAAGGAAAAGGTGAAGAAATCTCGTGGTCGCCCGAAAGAGCGAAATACGATCAGTCTCGGGGATCTGCAGAACAACAATGTTATCAGAGATGCTCAGACCCATGATGGTGGCCCAGATGAAGCGGGCTTCGATACTCATAGAAAAGGCGAGGCCCTGAAGCAGTTGATTGCTAGTATTCCTGAAGGAACATGCAGAAAGGATGCATACAACGACAAATTTTACTTGATGCAGGCTACGAGAGATTTCTCTACTAAGAGAGCGGTCTTTCCTGATGGGAAGGAAGGTTGGCGCATCAGAGGCATGAAGTCGTCTTTAAGCAGTTCACAGGCAAGTCACGTACAAGTTCTTCTATCAGGATGGCTATTAATGACATGAGGATAGCTCCTGGGTGTTTCATTCATGAGGAAGCGAGAACATGCTGTCGAAGAACCTCTCGGTGGCATTATCGCTGACCAAATGGGTCTGGGAAAGACGGTTATGATGCTTGGTAAGAACGGTCTGTCCATCTAACATACTCATCCCCGAATGCTTACCAAACATACAGCGAATATGGTCGATGGCCGGGCGCCAAAAGGCCAGCCGAAAACCACTCTGATTATAGCAAGCCCAGCCCTTGTCAATCAATGTATGTAATATCCATTCATTGACAACAGCTATCAGCTAATAAAATGTAGGGTACGAGGAAATTTTCAAACATGTCGAGCCGAAGCTGGCTGGGAGGGTCAACAAATATGTTGCGGGGCATAAGCCTTCTTCAAACACAACTGTGGAAGACCTTCAGACCTTTGACATTGTGTGAGTTCTAGTTTGTGACCCACAGATTCCTCTTTCTAACGTGGAATATAGCCTGACAACTTATACCGAGGTCATGAAGTCCTACCCGAAGTACTCGCCGCCTCAAGAATGCCTGACCGCTGAGCAAAAGAAAGCTTGGTGGATCGAGTATCTTGAAGAAATGAAAGGTGATTTGCACCGGATCCATTTCCATCGAGTGGTACTCGACGAGGCTCAAGCCATCAAGAATCACCTTGCAAGAACTTCAATTGCGTGCCGGGCACTTATGGCCAATTACAGATGGGCACTGTCAGGGACACCGATTATGAACTCACTGGAGGAACTTTATCCATACTTCAAGTTCTTGAACGTTCCGTTCACTGGAACATACAACATCTTCAAGGCGAATTACGGCAACAGATCGAATCCTGATACTAAAGATCGTCTGCTGGCCCGGCTTTCCGTATTCATGCTTCGCCGGACTCACAAAGATTTGTTATTCGGACGTCCCATTCTGAAGCTTCCGAAGACCCAGATAATCACACATTGGGTTAAATTCAACGACGTGGAACGCAACGCCTATGATATTGTCAAAAACAGATTTATCGACATTATTAATGGCTTCGCCCGGTCGAAGAAGCTAGAACGGAGATACAAACATATTTTTACGTGAGTGCTAATACTTATTAAAATTGTAGATGCTGACTCTCTGGCAGGATGTTCCTAAGATTGCGGCAGCTGACCGGTCATCTTATTACAATTCAAACCACAATAGAGGATCTACTCAAACGCGAAGACATCGAGAGACTGCGTCAGGTCACGGAAAAGGAAACAAATATAAGTGAAAATACCGACCGTGGCAAGCAAATAATTCAACTGCGCAAGATTCTTGCTACATATGTCTCCTCTAGTACGAACCCGCAGGAACCTCCTCAAGAAGTAACGGAGAGTCAAGGTTCATCCGCAGGGCCTCCCCAGCCAGCAGGTCCCTCAACTGCACCGGCAGCCACTTCCACCGAAGGCCAGACCACTAAAGAGCAGGTACTACTAGAGGTTGGCGGCCGCCATGGACTAAGCTATGACTTCACCAGGTATCTGGATAAACTACAACAAGGCGAAAAGTGGGAAGAGATTAAAGAAAAGGCTAAATGTTCCAGCTGCCATCAAATTCCAGATAATCCTTACTTGACAAGCTGTCATCATATCTATTGCCTGGACTGTCTGGAATTGGAGACTCACCTGGCAGCACAACATGACCAAGACAGAGCGTCGTGCAGGGTCTGCGGCGTGGAGTACACTTTTAGTTACCCTTGCGAAGATCCAGATGCCAAGTCCCCAGAACTGTCGGAGGAAATTTCAGATTCTGAGGAAGAAGACGCTCCAAAGAGACGCCGTTGGAGGCGGAAGAATGACGAGGACGCAAAAAACGACTGGATCGAAATGAAAGGCAGGGTGCTGCCATCGGCAAAGACTTTGGCGATCAAAGCTCAGATATTGAACTGGTTGACAGAGAACCCGAAGATCAAGATCATCGTGTACACCCAATTTCTTTCAATGTAAGCAAGACCCCAGTTTCAAGGTACTATGACAGAATGTGTGACTGACTTACTTTAGGATCCGCATTCTCGAGAGGGTCTGCGAGAGCGAAAGCTGGAATTACTGTAAGGTAACTAAATATGAAATTCCGCCTTCGCATCACATTCTGACTACAAGCAGTACCAAGGAAAGATGAGCCTTTCAGCCAGAGACAAGGCAATTCAGGAATTTAAGTTCAACGAAGATAAGCATATCCTGCTTGCTTCACTGAAATGTGGTGGCCGTACGTTTTTTTTCCATCCATACTTAATAACATAGCTAACGCACCACTCAAAGAGGGTCTGAATCTGATGATGGCATCTCGAGTTATCGTGATTGATCCTTGGTGGAATAATGCCGTAGAGCAGCAGGGTATGCCCCACATCTAATGAAAGGAACATAAAAACTAATACTTTATAGCTTTCTGCCGTGTCTTCCGCTATGGTCAAAAGGAAGAGACTTTCATGACACGCTTCTGCGTTGAGAACACAGTCGATAAGGACCTAGTGGAGATGCAAGAGCGAAAGCAAGACGAGATTGATGGGATTATGGAGAATGGCGGCACAACAAGCAAGAGGTAGCTGGATCTTCGAAGCGGCTCAAGGGCATTTGTGGCTAATGTAATACAGATTGACTATCAAGGAGTTGATGCGGCTCTTTGGTCCTTTGGAAGAAGACGATGAGGGCACGCCTTTCATTCTAGTGCCCGATGCACCAACGCTTCCAAGGATTGTTCCTGGCGGTGATGATGAGAGTTTTCAGGATTCTCCATAAGGACTTGGGTACTTTGGTGGGTGGCAACTGAAGAATTTGGGGATTATTTCTGGGACTCGGTTGACTTACGGTTGCTTTCCTTGATTTCAAGTTTGATAAGGATATTGGCATCCTAAGACCTGGGATATTTGGCAACTGCTCTGCAGATCATGAGATAGGCGTCTTCGTCGAGATGGAGGATCGGATTTGGAGGCGTTTATCTGGGGTTATGACCAGCTACTTGCTTTTCTTTAACATGCATGGCTGCTGCAAATCTAGGCCGTCGGGACAACCCCCATACTATGCACGAAATAAAAGTTTTCCTCTCCAGGCACAAGTCCTGATATGTCAGCAACCGTATAAGCCCAAATCTCGGAGTAGAGGCCCAACTAATCAGAAACTTTCATTTACCTATGTGGCAGACCGTTGCAGAGTGTAGCAGGTCCAATTTGGGCAAGGGAAGTGTCCCCGTGCAAAGTTGCCTTTTCTTGATAGTTATCGGCAAATTCTTCCTATACCGAGGCGATAAGACCAACCCCACTACCAATCATCCCGCGTTTTCCGCGGAAAGAAAGATGCGCGAAACTCTGCGACAGACGTAGTAAGCTCCAACAGCTCCCCATTACTTCGTAAACACACAGCCTGTTATGAGACCCGGTAATGGATGCAGACCCGAAATCTGAGACCAGCGACGTTCTGCCTGATGCCCAGAGCGAGAACGTAGGGACGAGCGCGCCGAAAGGACGACGGAAAGGAAAGAAGAACAGTGGCGACGATGGGTCGAAGAAGAGAAGGTGTATCTCGAGCGCCTGTGTGCCTTGCAGGAAGCGGAAGTCAAAGGTGCGACCATTTGCCTCGCGCCCACGGCTGGGCCTGTCGCCCACGGCTGAGCCTGTCATAAGATTTACACATGATACTTGTACTTGCGTCCGCTAACATATCGATAAACTCAGTGTGACGGCTCCACTCCTTCGTGCTCCGCTTGCGCCGCCGTCTATAACACCGAATGTGTCTACGATCTGAACTCGGACCATCGCCGGAAAGGCGTGTACAAGAAGGACATCGATAATCTGAAAACCCGCAATTCGACCCTTCAGACCCTCATACAGGCTATTCTAAACTATCCCGAAGGTGAGGTCGCAGGGTTGGTACAGCAGATTCGGACATGCGAGAGCCTGGACGCGGTTGCGGAGGCGATAATAGCGAAGGAGAACGGGCTGGAGGGGTCGGGGGATGAACCATCACCGTTCTCCAATGCGTCGATATCAGCCGCACCAACATTCGAATCTCAATTATCCGGGAAGATGGGCGAGCTGAGGCTGGAGGACGGATCAACACGTTATATTGGAGGGACTTCAAATCTCATATATCTCGGAGCGGGATCGGACGCAGAAGATTCGCCCGGATCGCTGTCCAATGTGGAACAATATCAACAACAGGAAAATGCCATAGCGTCGTGGACGGCGGTTACTTTGGATACGGAGTTGATAACGCACCTTATGAATATGTACTTTTGCTGGCATTATACCTTTTTTACAACATTATCGAAAAGCCTCTTTTATAGGGATTTTCTTTTGGGAAAACCGCCACCTGATTCCCGACGGAAGACTGAATACTGCACTCCATTATTGGTTAATGCCATGTTGGCTCTTGGATGCCACTTCACATCCTGGCCTGGGGCGCGAGCAGTTCGCGATGACTCGGCTACTGCTGGCGACCACTTCTTTAAGGAAGCTAAAAGATTAATATTGGAAGACGATCTACACGAAGTACCGAGGTTGACCACCGGTAAGGTTAGGCTTTGATAATTGAACTCGGAGTCCTGCTAATGTTTTCACATAGTGCAAGCACTTGCCCTCATGTCCGTCCGCGAAGCAGGATGCGGTCGAGAAGCAAAAGGTTGGGTGTACAGTGGAATGAGCTTTCGAATGGCTTGTGACCTTGGCCTTAACCTCGACATGTATCATAACACTAATTCTGCGCTTGATGAGACGGAAGAGGACGCACGCCGGATAACGTTTTGGGGATGCTTTTTGTTTGATAAGTATGTTTCTGCTACTAGTTTCGTCGGTCATATATCAACTCTTCCTAGTTTCCCTATAAATCTCGAAGTTGATTGCTGACTATTTCCCAGGTGCTGGTCGAACTACCTTGGCCGCCTTCCGCAGCTCCCGACTTCTATCATAACGGTGCCTAAGTTTGATGTGTTCCCTGTTGAAGACGCCGACATCTGGACTGCATATACCGACTCTGGTTTTAGCCAAGCGCATGCGCAACCGTCACGTACCCGAGCTGTGAGTAATATATGAAGTCTCTATCATTTAGCTGATAGCCACATCTGAAACTTACTAATACCATTTCTAGGTTGCTCGTCAAATCTCCGCTCTTTGCGAGATCAGTAATGACCTTATCAATTTTTTTTACAACCCAATAGATATGGACAAAGCTAAAGGGAGGCAATCTGAACTTAAGAAGCTCAGCGAAATTCACCAAAGACTCGAAATATGGAGGCGAGATCTTCCCAAAGAGTTTGAGCCGAAAGAGGGAGGATTACCAAGTCTGCTAGTCATGCAGTGAGTTCAACCCCGAACTTTCATTCCAAGATACCGATTGATTATTTACCTATAGCATGTTCTTCCAATTGCTCTATATTCATTTGTTCCGCCCTTTCTTAAAATACAACCAAGCTACATCTCCCCTTCCTGCGCACGTGTCGCCACGAAAGCTTTGCACCCAAGCTGCCACTATGATCTCTAAACTTCTCCGATTGTATAAGCGTTCACATGGATTACGACAGATATGTAACGTTGTCGTGTATATTGCACACTCGGCATGCACCATCCACCTCCTGAACCTCCCGGGGAAGGACGCCCGGCGAGACATCATCCACGGCGTCAAGCACCTCGAAGAGATAGCAGAAAGTTGGCTCTGCGCACGCCGCACGCTCGGAATCCTCACCGTGCTCGCCAAAAAATGGAGCGTCGATCTCCCCGAAGAAGCCGTCGCCGTCCTCGCGCGCACCGACGCCAAATTCGGGCCCTACAACGAAGTCAGCACGCCCAAAGCCACGCACCGCAAACCGCCCATCGCGGTACCAGAGCAGACGACGGCGACGACGACCTCGCCCCTACTGCCCGCCTACAGCATGCCCGCACTGCCCAACACCACCGACTTCTTCCAAACCTCCTCCTTCGCCACCGCGTCCTCCCTCACCTCGGCCGCGCTGTGCCGCTCCTCAGAAAACCGCTGCATGCCCCCGAGCACGGCCGCCGACCTGGCCTACCCGCGCGCGCAGCGCCACGCGTCCGGCGCGACGCAAGCCCCGACGTCGCCCGCCGGCTCGACGACGCAGCGGCAGTCGGTCAACAGCAGCAGCGCGACGTCGGCGCACGACTCCCCCTCGCAGCTCTTCGGCGGCGTCGACGCCCTCATCCGCGAGGGCCAGGACTGGTGGCTGCGCGACCAGTCGCAGCTCGCGCTGGGCTTCGACAACTGGAACATCACCGAGGCGGATGTGGCGTGGCTGAATAGCACCACGACGGCAGGGGGCGGCAGCCTGGGCAGCGGGTTTGTGAGCACGGGGGCAGGCGTGGCGGGGAATGGGAATGGGGTGGGTGGGGTGGGGATGAATGGCGTTAATGGGTATGGGGGCGCGATGTGTGCGTATAATGAGGAGGAGTGGTACCAGTGATTGTACATGTCGGTTAAGGTTTTTATGTTTTTAGAGGTAGTTGGTTATCACGGCGTGGATAAAAAAAAGGCATTGTAATTTATAGGATGGGCGGTTTTTGTGGAAGAGGGAAAAGGTGCTGGAGGATGATTGAGGTAACCTTTTTGGGGGGAGTTGGTGATGGGATAGGATACGATAGACGTTGCATTCTATATGGCGAGGTTTGGTGGAGCGGGAGATTCTCATGAAATACGCTTTTGAATGAACTATTGTACATGATATCTAGTTTAGTAAGTAATACTCCTTAGTATTAAAATAGTAATACGGCTTTAAGATTAGTAAATAAGTATTATTTTTCTTACTCAAGCCATTATAAAGAATCTATACTATAAAAAAGCTCTTTCTTTAAACTTTTTAAAACTTTAAGCTAGTAAACTCCTTTCTTCCTTTACTTCTTTACTTTTACTATTACTACTATAGTGGTATAAAACGCCCCTTAGTTATTTTAGTTTATTTTTTATTATAAGGAGGCTTAAGGTTATATATATTATAGAAAGAGCTTAGGTTTTAACCTTTACCTTAATTTAATTTAACTTACCCTTTATTTATAACGGAACCTTATAGAAGGTACTATAATAGGTTCGTTATTAGGCGTTAAGAATATAGGTAGAATTAGTATAATAATAACTAGTAGAGTATATATGTTACGGTACTATAATAGATCTGGTTAGGGGCTTGTTTATAGGCTTAGCATATATATATAGACGTGTCCTTTTCCACCTTCTACTCCTTAGCTTAATATCTAAGTCTATAGACTACCAATTATAGGCTTTCGCTCGTTATATTACAGTGCTAGAGTTTTAATTAATTAAGTCGCCGTAATAGTATACCTAATAGATTAACTCCTTTTTATTCTAAAAATTACTGTAAAGAGAGAAACTATCTATAGTAGAGATTATAAGTCCTTAAGTATAATTCCTAATATCTAAAAAACCCTTTATTACGTTAGAGTATTTTATATATTTTATATATCCTATATATCTTTTTATATACCCATTTATATAACTCTCTTAACCCTTATTATAAAGTAAGTATAAGTAACAATAATATATAGTAAAGTAGATATTATTAAGCTATATATATAAACTATATAATAAAGTTAAAACGTTATATAAGGAAAGAAGGTAAGAAAATGGGAAGGGTATATATTATTAACTTAGTTACTTAGTTAATATATATATAGGGTAGAATAGGATTTAGATAGCAGTCCTAGTAGAACTTTAAAATTTAGTAGACTTAGCAAAATATAGCAAAATGCTATAGATTGCTATTAAATTGCCGTTAAATTGCTATTATAGTTGGTCTTTAATTACTAAGTTAGTAAAAATAGGTAAATATATATAAGGCATTACCGGGGTATCCTATAATAGTTCCCCCCTTTTAAACTTAAGCTTCTATAAAATAGGGTTATAGTAGTTCTAAGTAAAGTTTATAAAAGTCCTTTACGGCTTATATAAGTCTTATAGAGTTAATAGGTTTCTATAAGGGCTTAGTAAAGCCTTTCTATTTTATTAGGTATATCTATAAGAGTGGAACTATATTAGGAAATAGATACTTCCTTTATAGGTAACGCGCCCTTACTTACTAGCCTATACTTTAACCTCTTTATATAAAAGCGTCCTCCTCTTACTATTTTATTCTCCCTTCTCTATTTTCTCTTTTCTCCCTAATACTACATATTCCCCTTATTAAATATTATCGCTTTAGTTTAACTATAAGGACGCGGAGAGGCTTTAAGGAAGATTTAAAGGAACAATATAAATTCTATCTAAATCTGAGGGTATATAGCTCTTGTAGAGAACAAGACGTTGCGTAAAGAAGAGAAAGGAATAACGAGAGAATTATATAATTAAATAGTTAGGGGTCTTGGTGGTTAATATATGCGTATATACGCACGCGGTCTTTAATGGACTTTGGTGTTATGGCGCTAGTAGAAAACGGTAGATTATAGCGGATAATTACAGACAGTTGTAGATAGTTATAAATAGTTGTAAATAGTTATAAATAGTTTTAGATAGTTATCTGTTAAGTATTTTACCAAGACATTCCTATTATAACTAGGCTAGTCCCATTACAGTACCCCCCCTTTAGCTAAAGGTCTAAAACAATTTAACTTAGTTAAGAATTTATAACTTATTACGTTATAAGCGTTATAATATATTTTAAGTTCTTTTTAATTTTAAGTTTCCTACTATTATATTTTATGTTTTTATATTAGGTGGTAGTTTATTATTGTTATTATTGATCTTACACCGATTTAGCTCTGTGGCCATGCGGTACTCCTATTTTACATAATGGGAAAACCCGATACGGGACAAAAAACCCCCTCCTTGGCCTGTTATACACTCTCTGCCATCTACTTCGCAGCCTATAAGTATCGAAAAGGCGTCTGCAGACACCTACTCCTTCTATTCGGCAAGCCTCTCACCTAGCTAGCCTACTTACTCCCCTTTCTTTCTCTTCCTCCTCTCGCAGGAGCTCCTCCGCATAGTGGAACTGCGGTAGGACCCACAGTTGTAGGAACCATCTTGCGAGCCGTTTCGCTCCCTTGGCCATACTAGCTAGTTTTTTAACCTCCAGGCGGCCTACCGCTAGCCCTTGCCTCTGCTCTGCGAACCGGGGGCAGTAGGCTATAATATATAACGCCGTCTCTTCGGCTTAGCCGCACTGGCACATAGGGGAGGGAAAGTCTGGTACCCTAGCCTTATTTAGGAAGGCCGCTAGCCCTATCCGTCCCGTCCGTATCTGCGTTAAAACTGAGCTTTCTGCTTTCTTAAGCTCCTTATGTATCTTTAGTGGTTCTTCTGACGGTGGCCCTACCCCTATAAGTCCCCATTTTGGCCGATTAGCTCCCTATCTTCTCTTCCAGCTTACTAGAAGCGGCATCTCTGTCCTTTGTTTTTGCTGCCTCCACTCCTCTACCCACTGGGTCCGTTTCTCTCCCTCTATATATATATTTCCGTTTTGGTTTTAACCCCGTCTTTATCTTTATTTTTGGGCTAGTTTCCCCCGTATTTGTACGCAAGCCTCCGTAACTAACTTTTCTTTATGCCTAAACCTAAAGTTTGCGAGTCTTTTATTTAGGTAGAGATCTAGCGGGGGTATAGAGGTTTCAGTTTTGAGAACTGAGGTGGGAGTTGCCTTATATACCCCTGCTATTGCTCTTAGGCACTTATTTTGAATCTTAGCTAGCTTTACAGCTGGGCCCACGGGTTTAGTGCTTTTAGGACCTTTAATTGGGGTAGGCGTGTGCCAGATTGCTACTCCGTAGGCAATAGCGGGCCGGATTACGGCGTTGTAGATCTGCCTTGCCCGTACAAAGGTAGCTCCCCATGTTGAGGCTGTTGTCCGCAGTAGGGCGTTCGTATGCGTTTTCATCTT
>Ga0307507_10003058_pt1 | contig 33457 bp, 7 predicted proteins | sample 7_EM_MG_FD_207223 | JGI IMG/M metagenome (GOLD analysis project Ga0307507, IMG submission 207223) | Populus trichocarpa ectomycorrhiza microbial communities from riparian zone in the Pacific Northwest, United States - 7_EM | ecosystem: Host-associated > Plants > Roots > Unclassified | place...
TGGTTACATCCTGGGAGCTCTTAGGGCTGCTAAGGCTAGCCTTCAGCTAGGCCTTGGCCACCCCTTATAAGCTCCTTAGGCTTGCAGCCTCCTTCCTCCCCTATTAGTTCGTCTCTCTCTCTCTCCTGTATAAGGGTATTGCCTACCCCCTACTGTACGCCTAGGCAATACTTTATAGTTTGTTCGTTCAACCCACCCCTACAGCCCGATTGAGGCAAGGGAACGTCCTCTTGTAGGTATACTGAAATATCTACCGTGTCCGCCGTGGCCGTAGGTTTAGGGTATTTGCGTAGGCGACCTCCGCCTTATTTGGGTTGTGGTAGTTGCGGTCCGTAAAGAAAGTAGTATACACTCTTTAACTAGGGTGTTCCTTCTCCTATACAACGGTTGGCGACTGCAAAGGAACTCCCTAGCTGTCTGTGTATATCTTTGCCACTATAGCAGCCCCCCTACCGCATAAGGTTGTTCCTCCTACCCCTAGGTCTAATTGCTGCTATAGGGTAGGTTATGGTAGGGTAGGCTGCGGTAGGGTAGGCTGCGGTAGGGTAGGTTGCTATTGGCCAGGTTGCCGAGGGTTATACTACTGCTGGGCAGGCTACTGAAAGTTATATTATTACTAGGCAGATTGCTAGGGTACAAATGCAACGGGTAGTTAAGGTGTTGTGGGGGTAGGTATCTATGTTCCGGGCAGTGTTATAGCAGGTGGGGTAGTAGGAGTAGCGGGGGCAGCGATTGGGGTAGCTGGCGGTGCAGCGATCAGAGTAGCTGGCGGTGCAGCGATCGGAGTAGCTGGTGGTGCAGCGATCGGGACAACTGGCAGTGCAGCAGTTAGAATAGCTGGTGGAATTGGCAGAGCAGCTGGTGGTGGGGCTAGAGCAGCAGGTGGTAGGGCTGGAGCAGCTAGTGGTGGGGTAGGCCTAGGTGGTATTGCAACTATAGCTGTAGGCTGACCCGATAGACCGTTATAAGTGTGGTTTAACCTGTCTTGTAGTGCCACTATAATTAGTGGTTCTGCTAACTCCTTAATGGTTGCTATAATCTCCTTATCTGTCCATTGATGCAGCTCTTCCCGTTGTATAACCTTAAATAACTGGTCCGATATAGTAACTCTGCTATTGCCTACGTAAACACCTCTTTTAAGGAGATGTCTTCGTAGCTTAGATCTAATATCTGTACGTATCTTCTTAAAGTTATCTGCAGCAAAGCCTTTAAAATCTTCCTGGAATAGCAACCATAATGTATAATCTGTAAAGTTCTTATATATATACTTATAGATTTTCGTTTCTATATATTCTTCCAGGTCTTTCTTTAAGGCAGTTGCTATATTAATCCTATAACTATGTCTGGCGATTCTCTCCTTCTAATCAATTTCCATATTGTCGTGTCTTTGTGTATGTTGTAGTTTAAGGTTGAGGTCGAGGTCGGGGTCAAGTCGAGGTCAAGGGTTGTGGTCGAGGTTGAGGTTGAGGTTAAGATCGAGGTTTAAGGTAAGGGTATAAAGGTGAGGGTGTATACGTCCTCTACAGCCGTTGGGCCTGTAAAGTGTTCTTAGCAAGACTGCTATTCTCTTAGCGATCTATTATATTGGCTATAAGGCCAGTACAAATTCTCTCAAGCTTAAGGGAGGTCGTAATCTTCTCCAAATAAAGATATAATTCTCTAGGCGATCTAACGCGTTAGCAGTTAAGCTAATACGTGGTCTTAAGCTTTAAGGGTAATATAGCTTTCTCCTTTAACTAAAATAGACAAGGCTAGGCGATCCGTGTACTGTTTCTAGTACGGTTCTCAAGCTCTAGCTTATTGCGTATTTCCTAATCTATACGTCTACTGATCAGTGTCGGTATACTCGCTTTATCAACGTGCACGAATATCACTGTATTGCGATACGTATGCGGTGTTGAAGTTGGTAGTTATTGTTGTCTAGAAGTAAGGGGTTGCTCCAAGGTCAGGTTAGCTAGCCTCGCTTCGCGGTCTCGTGACCACGTCACATGACTAATATTCCGACAGTAACTAAGCCACGTGACGAGTTATATAAGAGTAATCTGTGTAATCTATATAATCTATAACAAAGTAGATAGAGTAGATAGAGTAGTAGAGCAACGACTTTTATAGGAGTTATATTATATATTTAAAGGACCACAGTCCCTACCTAAATAGTTCCTTTCTCTATAGTAAATCTTAGAATATAATTGGAGTTAATTTATTGGGTAACCACTTAACCAGTTATTATTATATTGTTAACTTCTTATTTACCTATATACCTAGCCTATTAGTAAGTCTACCGTAGTATTTCCTATAAGGCTTTGTTATATATTTACTACCTAGTTACGGTATTAACAAAGTTAAATAATATGCTACTAAAAGCACTAGTTATAATGCTATTAACGGCGGCAACCACCTTAGGTACTAGTGGGGATATTAGTATAAGGGATACTAATTCGCAACTAGTTACGGTTAGATAGTTATAAGAAATAGTTAATAGACTGCAAGATAATAACAAGGCACTTAAAGGTAGGATTAATGGCATTAGCGTAGCAAAGGTTAAGTTACTCTTAATTAAGCAATTCTTAGGGGAGAAGTTAAAACTTAAGGGATTCTTTATATAAATGCACTTTAAGGTTATATAAAAAGAAGCGAAACTAGCAATAGTAATAGATTAAGTAGCGTATGTAGGACTGTTCTTATTAGGAAGAGTACTTAAATGGTTTAAACTTTACCTTACTAAGATATAGGTAAATAGCATATTAACTACTAACCAAGAAGTACGGTATATATTCTTAAGTTAAAATGGGTTTACGAAATAGTTAACGCAGATATTTAGAGACCCTAAAGTAATAACTATAACGGAAAGAAAACTCTAAAATCTAGTATAATATACCTTAGCAATTAAGTACATAATGCAGTTTTAGACACTTGTAATATAGGTTTAATAGAATAATAGGGCGCTTATGGTATAGTATAAATAGGGACTTAAGGCAAAAGTCTAAGATGTAATAATTTTTATAAAAGACGCGACAACTATATAAGAATTAATTAACTAGTTAATAAAGATTAATAATAGGATCTATTAGAAGGAACAAGCTAAAAAAGGGCAATATAGAGTTCTATAGTTATATAAGGCATAGAGTACGCAGTAATAGATATAGAGTTATAAACTATGGAATAGTGGGCTAGAGCTAATGGAATTAAGCGGTATTAAAGAATCTAAAAGATAGAATAAGAAACTATAGAAACCTAGAGGTTAAGGATTAAGTAATTATAAAACTAAGGAGTAGAGGCTAAACTAGGGATCTTAGTAGCAGAAGATGATAAATAAGGTCTATAGCAATCCTAGGTAAATACAGTATTTAGCTTAAAGGTTAAAAAGTTAATATAGAGATTAAGAAGTAGGAGGACTTTAAGGATTTAGCTATAAGATATAGAAAGCAAGAAAGCATAGATAAGTTTAGGTAAAGGGTTATTATATAGTAAGAACAAAAGCTAGACTAGAGATTAGCTATGCTAGGATATATAAGGGACAGAGCACTAGTATAGAAAATCACTAATAGGCTAAGGGTAGAAATGCTAAAAGCTAAGTGGTTAAGTAATTTAGAATAAGAAGAGGATCTAGGAATTCTAACTAGGTTTGCAGAAAGATATATAAAAGGTTATAACAATATATCAATAAAGAGATACTTCCTTATAGATGGATTGTATATACTTACGGAGCTATACTATAAATAGTATAGGTAGCGCAAGAACGATAAATGGGAAGACTTCTATATATGGCTAAATAAGAAGGCTATACTAGATTAGGCTATATTAGAGAAACAGATAAGTTACGTTAAGGGAGCCTTAATTATAATATTAAAGAATCTAAAAGAATAGGCTGTAGACTAGAAAGAGATAATATAAATATTAGTACTAATAAATAATATAGTAGTGTTTAGATTAATATAAGAGAGGTTTAAACTTAAGGATAAAGATAAGCCATAAGTTAACCTAAGACACCTAGCATATTACACATTGTTGTGGATTATATATATGTATAATATATATAATATATATAGAATACTAAAGGATAAATATCGCAAATACCTAATAAGGATATATTGGTTAATAAAAGAAAAGTAATTTAGATATGCTAAGTATATATATAGATAGCACCTAGTAGAAGTTTAGGAGTTAGGCAACTTAATACTTTAATTAGGAAGATTCCTTATAAAAGAATGCTTAGATAGACAATAGTAGTATAAGTGCCTAGAGAATATATATCTATGGCATATTAAGGAAAAGAAGTAAACTAAGTATTAGTTAAAGTTGGACTAAGTATAAATAGGATCTAGTAGCTAATAATTAGAAAAAGTGGAGGCCTACAGAACTAGAGGGAGCTAGTAGTAGAGCCTTAGACTCTTAAAGAAATTATAGGATAATACCTAAATTTATAATTTAAATAGTAAGATTAAAGGTTTAAAGCGCTAGTAGATAGTGGAGTAATAAGAAACTATATATTACTAGCAGTAGTTAAAAGGATAGAATTACTATATAAATAAAAAGAATAACTGTATCTATTAATAATAATTTTAGGAAATCTAATAGCCTATAAAGGAGGTATTATTAATCTTAAAATAGGACCTATTTAGCTAACTATTAAAGGAAAAAGAATTAAGATATCTTTTAATATCTTACTATTAGAAAAAAATAAGGCAATACTAGGAATGCCTTAGTTACAGGAGTATAATTTAAAGACTAATTAGATTATAAGTTAGGTTAATATTAGGGATACTTAATAATATAAGATGCGATAAGCTACTAAGATAGTATAGTATTAAGTTGGAGCAATATATAAAGAGACTAAGTGAGGCTTAAGTTATATACTAAAGAGATACTATAAGTATGGTAAAAAGCTATAGAGCCTAAAAAGTAAAAGGCTATTAGAGTATATCGTATAGAACTATAAAATAGAATTAGAACTAGAAATAAGTCTAAGATTCTTTCTAATCTATAAGTTAACAGAAGACGAGTTAAGAGCACTTAAGGAGTTTATCCAAGAAAACCTATAGAAGGGATATATTAGACTATTGTAGTTATTAGCAGGATATCTAGTATTATTTATACTAAAGAAAAATGGAAAACTTAGGCTATATATTAACTATAGATAGTTAAACAGCATTATATAAAAGGATAGGTATCCTTTACCCTTAATTAGTAAAATCTAAGATAGAATTAGTAATGCATAAATCTTTATAAAGATAGATCTGAGACAGGTATACTATTAGATTAGGATTAAGGAAGGTAATAAATAAAAAGCAGCCTTTAGGTTAAAGGAAGGACTATAAAAGCTATTAGTTATACAATTTAGACTTATAAACGCACTAGTAATATTCTAAAAGCAAATTAATAGCGTATTAGGAGAATATCTTAATAGGTTTGTTATAATATACCTTAATATTATTATTATCTACTTAATAAGTAAGGAAGAACATAGAGAATATATTAAGTGGGTTTTAAAGAGACTATAAAAAGAAAAAATGCTAGTAGTAATTAAGAAATGCAAGTTCTTTATAAGGAAAACTAATTTTGTTAGATTTATTATTAAACTAGGGAAATCTAAATAGATCTAAAGAAAGTTAAAGCTATAGTAAGGTAGTAGGAACTATAGAACGTTATATAGTTAAGATTGTTTTTAGGGTTTTACAACTACTATAGGAGGTTTATTATATAATAGTTAAAGAATATTAAACCTTTTATAAGACTTATAAAAAAGGAGGAACTATAGATATAGGGTAATAAGTAGAGGAAGCTATTTAAGGAACTTAAAGAGTTGTTTACCTAGGATCTAATTTTTAAGATCTATTAACCAAAACTAGATATGGTTATAAAAATGGATACATTAGACTTCGCACTAGCAGTATATTTGCTATAAAAGCATTAGGATATAACGTATTTTATAAGCAAGCGGCGCACCTTAAAACTCACCAAAAATCAGAAATTTTACACCTTAATATCTTAACAACTATTTAGTAATAAATTCTAATGATTTAGATTTAGACTTTTATATACACTGTATAGCTTTTATTAAAATTATAAAGTAAATAGTTTAGTAGTTTTTAAGATATTAAAATTTGGGGGCTAAAATAAGGCTAAATTACTATATATTACCATATCTTAAAAACTACTAAACTATATAGTATATTATAGAGTGTATATAAAAGTCCAAATCTAAATTATTAAAATTTATTACTAAGTGGTTGTTAAAATGTTAAGGTGTGAATTTTCTTAATTTTGGTAAGTTTTAAGGTGCGCCACTCGCTTATAAAATACGTTATGGCATTTAGTAGCATACTATAGTTAAAAGATAACACTACTAGAATTCAACTATGATATTTATAATAAGGAGTTGTTAGGTATAGTTGCAGTACTTAAAAAGTAGAGAGTATTCTTATAAGGCATAGAAAAACTATTTATAGTTAAAACGGACTATAAGAATCTAATAGGGTTCCTAACTATAAAAGAACTTAATTATAAATAAATTAGATAGGCGGAAATGTTTATGGAATATTACTTTAAAATTTAGTATATTAAGGGTATTAAAAATATAAGAGGAGATGCGCTTAGTAGAAAGGCAGAACTATAAAATAATAAAAAACTATTAGGCGCTATATTACGTAAAGACAAAAATAGGTTAATTAGGTATAATTATTTAAAACTAGTAGCTATAACTAAAGAAGGACTAGAATAAATCTATAAAATACTAAAGAGTAATTGGTTATGAAAAATCTAATATATATAAAATAAGGATCTAAACTTAGAGTAGTATAAGTATTAAGAGGCTATATACATGCCAAGATGAGTAGCAAAAAAGTTTATTAGGGAATTTTATAAGGGAATAACTTAGGGATATAATAGAGCTATAGGCTTAGTATTAAGACTTTAAAAGGAGTATATTATTTAAGGAATCTAGGGACTAGTAAGATAAGTTATAAAGAAATGTTTAGATTGCTAAAGAAATAAACTAATAAGGTATAAGCTATATAGAGGGCTATAATCTATTAAAATACTAAAGAGACTATAGGAGGTTATATTATGGGACTTTATTATAAAATTACTTAAGTTAAAGGACCCTATTAATGGATAGGATTATAATATAATCCTTATAATAGTAGATAGGTTAACTAAGTATGACTACTTTATAGCACATATAGAAGAAATCTTAGTAAAGGATATAGCTAGAATTTATATAAAAGAAGTGTTTATAAGATATGGAGCACTAATAAAAGTTATATTAAATAGAGATTTAAGATTTATGGCAGTATTCTAGGAGGTATTTTTAGTGGAATAAGAGGTTTACGTAGTAATATTAATGGCATATTACCTATAGATAGATAGTTAAATAGAGAGACTAAACTAAACATTAGAATAGTATTTAAGGTATTATTATTACTAGTTGCATAGTTTATATATAATGTAATACTATAGAAAGGGATAGGTATATTACCCTTTAAGGCGAATTACGGGTATAAGCCAAGAATATTATTATTGCTACGTTAAGTAAAGAAAATAAGTAGTATAGCTAAATAAAGAATAGAGAACTTAATAAATCTTTATATATACCTTAAAGAAACAGCTAAACTAGTATAAGAAAGGATAAAAAGGTACTATAATACTAAGAGATTTAAGGGACTAGATCTTAAGGAGGGGGATAAAGTATAGCTACTATATAAATTTTTTAAGAGTTAATGACTAAATAAGAAGTTAGACTATATTAAACTAGGACCATTTATAATTAAAGCAAAGATTTTAGAAGTTATATACAGACTTAACTTACTAGAGAAAATAAAGATCTACTCTATATAGTATATTTTTCACGGGACACCTCCATGACACCTTACACACGTCCACCTGTTTCCACCGTCTCGACCTCCATGTTAACGACTCAGTCAATCAAGACACATGACGGCAATCTACGGCAATCTGCCGTCCTCCACCATATTCCGCCACATTCCGCCAAGATCCGCTAGGACCACGACCCAAAGCCTATTCCGCCCCGTGCACGTGTTAACCAAGCAACCAAGTTAACGATATATACCCCTTTCCTCCCGTTTCCTTACCTTCTTTCCTTACGCAACGTCTTGACTTCATTACACAGTTCATATACATAGCTTAATAATATCTACTTCGCTATATATTATCATCGCTTGTGCTCACTCCGTGACAATATTGCGATACTAAAGCTAGCATATAGAGATATTAAACTACTAGTTTATAAAGCAGATATATATAGAGGACAAAAGGAAGATAAATAGGAAGTTTTAAAGATTATTAGTTATAAGGACGTTAATAATAAAATATAGTATAAAGTTAAGTAGATAGGCTATAAAGAGACTACCTAGGAGCTACTAGACAACCTATAAAACGCTATAAGAAAGGTATAGGAGTATTAAAAGAAATTAGGTTAGGTAATATTAATAAAGAAAGATTACTAAAGAATAAGTGACTTAAGGGGGACCTAAAAGGATTAACTACTAAGGTATTTGGAGTTGTTTCCCTTTTTACTTAAAATAAATCCTTTCTAGCCTCTTTCTATTTAAGTTTAAGGAGACCTTATTAAACAAGTTTCTACTCCTTTAATTAAACCTTCTTATAAACCTTCTTAAGACGGACTAACTAAGCGTAAGCATTTATATATGCCTTATAAATCCGGTTTTCCTTAGCCAGAATTTAGAGTCTTTTTTAGTGTAAAGATAATAAATTTCTGCTAAGGCACCTAAGATTTTACTATTAAGATAAAAGGCCTTAGATTAAATATAAGACCCTATAATAAATTTAGTAAGGCACTAGATACCTATAAAGACTAATAAGATACGCATACTTAGCGTTAGAGATAAATTAAATATTGCATAACAATTGTATATTTAATTTTATATACTTAGTATAGAAGAAAGATTAGGCATTAAGTGGGGTTAAGATTGCGACATATACTAACCCCTTCTCTACGTAGCGAGTATAGGAGGGCATAATTTTACCTAATAACAGTATTAACGCAACCGTACGAGTATAATAGATAGTAGAAGAAGTAGAACGCTATAGCGGTATAATAAGCTAATAAGAAGGTTACTAAATTAAAGATGGGAATGCCATACCTCTAATAGATAACTTGGAGATATAAGATATCTTTAAGGATAAAGATAAAAAGGAGGGGCATGGTATTACGGACCTTATATTAGCAGTAGTATAGCTACTTAAAGAGGATATAAATAGACTAATGGCGGAAGCGCGGGAGGCGCTAGAACTAGTTAAATTATAGAATAAGGGGTAACTAAGTTACATAACGAGTCACGTAAGAGTAATCTATAATAGAGTAAATAGAGTAGATAGAGTAGTAGAGCAATGACTTTTATAGGAGTTATATTATGTATTTAAAGGACCACAGTCCCCACTTAGATAGTTCCTTTTTTTATAATAAATCTTAGAATATAATTGGAGTTAATCTATTAGGCAACCACTTTACTAGTTATTATTACATTGTTAACTTCTTATTTACTTACATATCCAGCCTATTAGTAAATCTACCGTAGTATTTCCTACAAGGCTTCGTTACACCTATAGGTTAACAGCGACATAATAATAAAAGAAATAGCTAGAACCATTAGCTGCCTTTTAAATAATATAGTACTAGGACCTAATAGGATTCTAAATAAGGCCTTAAAGACCTATAGACTACTTATAGTACCCTAGCTTATAGACGTAGCTAAAGCATGCTTTATAATAGGCTATTACCTACGATTTAAAAGATCTATAATAATAGTAGTCTTATAAAAAGAAGGTAAAGTAGACTACTTAATCCCAGGAAGCTACTACTATATTGTCCTAGAAAATACTCTTAGTAAGATTTTAGAGAGGGTTATAGCGGACCATATAGCAGACACGGCAGAGAAACACGCTTTATTACTATAAAACTTAATAGGGACAAGAAAGAATCGCTTAACGCTATTAGCACTTATACTACTCGCTACTACTATTAAAACTGCACGGGCTATGCGAAGGGACTTTATAGTATTAATACTTAGCCTAGATATTAGCGGCGCCTACAACAATATACCCTATAAGCGCCTTCTATATATCCTTAGAGTAAAGGGCTTCCTAGAATAGATTATATAATTTATTTAAGGGCTTATAGGCTAGAAAGAAATATTATTGGTCTTTAGCAGATACTAGAGCCCCCCTATTGCAGTTATAATAGAAATACTAGTTAGACTAGCGCTAAAGAGATATATGGGAGTTAAAGGTTTAGAGATAGACTTAGGTAAGAGAAATCTAGGCCGAGGCATAGTTAACGCTATAGGGGATAAATATCTAAGGACTCCGAGAAGGCCTAATAAAGGCAGAAAATATAATGACAATACTCTTAAGGATAGTAATAATAGGACTAAAAGATTGGCTCTACTAAGTAGGTGTTATAACAGTGCAAGTGTGGGAGAATTAAATGAGCGACTTAATTCTAAATCTATGGAAATCAAGTGAACTAAATACATGAAAGTAGACCCCGAACTCCGAAGTCTATAACTCGTTATTTAACCGTATCCGAGACATACAAGGGTAGGGTCGATCCTGTCTCGGAGCCCCTCGGGCGACGATCTTGGGTCTCAGCGTAGTGCTAGTAAACTGTTACAGGTGTCCTAGTACATAGCTTAAGGTGCGAATGTAGCTAGCTAAGACAGACACCAAAACATGTAATACTGTTATGCCCCTTATGCACCGGCCGAGAAGTAATACTTTTAGCAGCTGGCATAAAGAATTATAATACACTACTCTTAATATAAAAAGGTATTAAGGCGGCTACTATGTGGCGTATTAGCTAAAGTATACTAGACCAGTTCCGGATTATAAAGGAAATAGTAATAGAAGGTAAGGGGGTGAGTAATAGGCGCCCCCTAATAACTCTATAGTGGTAGAGCGAAGTATATAATCCTAGCGCGTCCGTAGGCTTATTACGGCAGTAGTGGTTTCTAAGAAGGTTAAAAGGTAAGGTAGTAGAGCATTATAGGTAACTTATAGGCAAGTCCTAAAAGGCAGGAAGATGGATTACATGGTTTTCTTAGACAGAGTTTTCTCCTTATATATATATAAGGAGTAGTCCGCGTAGGCCCAATAGGGATTTAAACTAGACGTTAAGCAATAAATAATAATAATAATAATAATAATAATAATAATATATTAACGAATTAATAAGGACTTTTAATATAATAAACGGACTCGTTCTCTAAGGCTAACTACACTCCATATTTAAAACTTTACGAAACTAGTATATACCCTAAAGCGCAATCCTTCTCCAAAACCTAAAAGCCCTATATATAACCCTATAGACCTTAATATTACTTAATTCTATATACCTTTGGAAACCAATAAATAAAGAACTTAAGCTATAAATAGAGAATGCTTTAGATATAGCAAAAAAGGATATATTTAAAGGAACTGCCAAACTTACCCTTTTAAAAAGGTCCGCCGTAGTTCCTCCTAGTCCTTAAATTATACTTAATCGCTATAAAGTATCTCGCCTTTAGTTAACTTAAAAAACAAATTATTCTAAGGCTAAGTTACGCCTTAAGATAAAAGGTAGAAGAGTATAAGTATTTAGGCTCTTCTAGCGCTAATATATAACATAACTTCCTTAATATACTTAGCGAAATTTAAATACTTAGAAAATAGAAGGAAGTATAAATCCTAATAGATAGCGGAGCTACTAATATAGGCTTTATTAATATAAACCACGTAAAAACTTAACGCCTAAATTTAAAGAAACTTAATAAGCCTTAAGGCCTATAAGGCTTTAATGGTAAATCCTTAATATATAGCGAACTAACGTACTACGCTCTTATGGAAATGTAGATAGGCGAATACCTTAAATACATTTCCCTATTTATAACATCCTTAAAGTAATATAAGGTAATACTTAGATATAAATAGCTAAAATAATATAACCCTTTAATTAGCTAGGTTAAAGAAATACTAAAGTTCTGTATAACCTACTGTTAAAGCCACTTACCCTATAAACATATATATAACTATTTAAATTTAATATAATATAAATTGCCCTTACTATAAACCTTAAACCATTATAATAAAGCCACGACTGCTGATTATAATAAAAATTATAAAGATATTACGCTGAAACCTCTTAAAATCTTTACTATAATAATAGAAGATATAAAGAAGGCGCTAGAGCTAAAATAATATATTAACCCTCGACCTCTTATATTCAAAGAGTATTATAATCTAATTAATAAGTTTTAAAAAAATTATAGACTAACTACCCACATACTAAGATAAGTACGATTTTAAAATAGAACTTAAGCCTAGTATAATACGAAAGTTTGGTTTGCTATATGGAATATTATAAGAAGAACTGCTTATAATATAATAATACCTTAATAAATACCTAGAAAAAGTATTTATTTGCCCTAGTTAATCTCTATTCGCCTTACGTATACTATTTATTAAAAAGCTAGGATAAGGCATAAGATTCTGTATTAATTACTGTTGGTATGCTTTAACAACGTGCAGAATACATATATCACAATGATATGTACTATGCGGTGTTGTAGATGGATGTTGTCTTTTTAATATGAAGAAGGGTGAGGAACTTGAGGTTCCTTACCACGCTAGTGCCGCGGTGACATATGACGGCAACTTGCCTCACGTAACGGCAATTTGCCTCCTATTGCAATGCAATATATTCTAGCTATACTAGGAGTACTTTAGAAAATGCGGAGGACTAGTATTCTACAACTATGCAGTTCGAAAATCCATATATACACTTCTCTTTCTTTTCTTCCTTCCTTCCTTTCTTCCTTCCTTCCTTCCTTCCTTCCTTACCCTATGCCTTTATATCAGTGCTATTGTCAGTAGCACGTTCTACCCATTCTACTGTCTTCAACTCGATTCGGTTTGTGTTAATGAGTCGCTTAAGAGCTGATGACGGTTTGCTTTTAGTTATAGCGTCCGCAGGGTTACTGTCTCTATTAATCTACTTGACTTTAGCTATTTCGCGTCTTTTATATAACTAACGTAGGTATATAACATTAATTATAAGTCTCTTCTTCTATGTAGTTCCTAGTTTAACGAGGCATTTGTAGATCGACTTTGAATTGGTGCAAAGGATAAGCGGTAGGCTGATGTTAAGTTACAATTCGACTATGGCCTTAATTGCAGCGCTAATATCGAAACTATAGGCTATAGCATATAATTTGGAGGCTAGTACGCTTCTAGTAATTCTCTTACACTTAACTAAGGACCAGTGGACGATGTTCGCCTTATTTAATAAGTCTGCTAGTACTAGGATGTATCCAATCTGTAATAAGAGATCCTTGTTGTTTGCAAATAAGGAATTAGTGAATATAAGTAGTTGTAATATCTCTATGTTAAGTTTAACAAAGTTTAAACCTCTTGTTAGGTTCTTAATTTGCCACTAAATCCTCTTATTAAGCAGTTTTACGTCTTTCTCGTCAGGGTTAATTACCTAGGCAGCGTAGAATAAATTAAAAGAAGCTTTAGGCTGGCATATGGACGCAATATAAGCTCCTCTTACTTATTGGGCGATGTATTAGTCCTTAAGTATAAATACTGTGCGAATAGTGCCTCTAAAATTAGTTGTTGTAATAGCTTCCTTAATATTAACAAGGGTTAAGTTCTGGCATTAGCGCTCCTATATAAACGTGATTATATAATCCTATTATTGGATAATACCTCCGTTAAACTTAATTGGGTGTTCCGGCGTAAGTTATTTACGTTTCTTAGTTAGGAACTTAGCTTTCTTAATTTTCTCCTATTCTAAAGCTGTAAAGACTAAGTTAGCTAGTAGGAGGGTATTATTAGTCTATAAACTAACTATTCCAAAATTTGTGGGGTTATTAAGGTGGAGTAAGCAGGGGTTATAAGTAGATTGGCTTATATTTAGTTCTTTAATATAGTAGTTATGGTAAGTTTTTAAACCAATGATTGCCTGCCTTAGGAATGCCGTATAAAGGTCTAATAACCTTTAAAATTATGCCTTATAAGACTCTAAGTGCTATACTAAGTTTAAGAGGTACCCTAATATAGAAGTCTCGATTTAGTCTTATAGCTAATTATATATAGGCCTATAAAACATCTTATAAGTAGAGATGTATGCCACTATTCTGAGTTATAGCCGTAATATAGAGAATAAGGCGTTGGCTAACTTATTAGATTGTAAGTAATTGGGTTAATACAAGGTCTTTTTCTAGGTTATTATATGCCTATATAACTAGTCTTAACTTCTTAAAGGCTTTATTAGAACCGGGGTTTTTAATCTTGTTAACAAATCTAGAGTTAAATACTCTATTGCTTTATGGTATATCTTTAGGGTTAACCAGTTTGAAAACTCCTTTCTTAAGTAATCCCTTGATTTCCTTCTGGCGTAATACTATAAACTAATTAGACTTTGTGAGTTAATTATTATCCTTATCTTATAGATATATTAAAATATTCGCGGTATTAGCTTTAATATGGTACTTACGTGGTCTACCTCTTCTATACTTAACGGGTTAAGGTCTAGGCTTAGTTTAAGGTAGGGGTTTAGGCTTAGTTTAAGGTGGTTCGCTTTTATTATCTTCTAGTTATATATCCTCTATAATCTTAGGGTCTACTAGATATAGTTTTATAACCGTGTTATGGAAGTTAGTGGGTCTATAGGGAAGTTGTATAGTATAGGTCTTATTTTTAATGCTAAGTAGGTTGTGCGGACTAGACCAGTAGCCAGGTTGGCCTATAGGTCCTTCTCTCTATACTAATACGGGTAAGTTAAGTGGTAGGTTATAGATTGCAGTTGTTTTGGGTCTATTGCGCATATTAAGGGCATCTGCCACTTAGTGCTTAGCTCTAAGCTTCTTAACTTCTTCTATAGCCCCCCCAAGAGCTGCTGCTTGTTGTATAACTATAGGGTTAGGTGCGTTGGATTCCACTATATATAGGTAAGCTCCAAATACTAGTAAGGGGGGTATAAGACCATTAGGGCCTGCGGAATTGTTAATTACTTTAAAAGCTATTTATAGGGCTATGTCCTTACTAATATCTGGTAGTTCTGTAGTAATAATATAGTATATGCGACAGAGGGGGCTATAGTAGCGTTCTACTATTCTGACTGAATTGTGGGCTTTGACAGGTATATTTCTTATAACTATTCCAAATATTATGGCGTATTGTTTAAATTCCTTGCTTATAAAATTCTTGCCTATATTATGTGTGATAATATTAAGAGGTCCTAGGTATATGTTAATCTAGCACATTCGTAATATATCCTATGTATGCTTAGCACTAATGTTTTATAGCTATTTGCTAGCTTAAAATCGTGTTCCTTTATTAACGATATATAAAAGGGGTGCGCTATTAATATATATAATATTGTCGGTATATATGCTTTAATTAACGGGCACGAATATCACTGTATGATACGTATACGTTGTTAATTGTTGGATGATTAATTGTCTAGAAGTAAGGGGTTGCTCCAAGGTTAGGTTAACTAGCCTCGCTTTGCGGTCTCGTGACCACGTTATATAACTAACATTCCAACACTAGAGCAACTCTAAAAAGAAGGCTAATCTATATTCCAAAGCTAAGTTTACTTCTAGACTTATTCGCATTATATACGCAATAGCTAGAGATCCAATTAATATGTAATAGCTTCTACGCTCCTTTTACAGGTCCATAATTGCAAGAAGAATTATTAGGGGTAGTAGGTTAACATGTCATAAGGGCCGTTAAGGCGCTAGTGGTAAGCAAGCCAATAGCGATTTTCCATCCTAGGGATGGAAAATCCTAATTAGCTGGTTGAATTTAGGGTCCACATTGTTACAATTAGTTACCTGACGCTAAGCTAAATCTAAGTTCGTTTGTTTAACCTATCCTACAACTTATAGGTTAATTCGGTTTGTATTAATAAGCTATTAAAGAGCCACATAGGGCTTTCCCTTCGTTATAGCGTTAGCAGGGTTGGCCTCTCTGTTAATCTATTTTACCTCTATAATCTGTCTCTGTTTATAGGCTTACCGGAGGCATATTACATTAATTATTAGGCGCTTTTCTTGGGTGGTTCTAAGTTGTACTAAACAGTTATATAAGGACTTAGAATCAGTGCAAAGCATAAGTAGGAGGTTAATTTGTAGGATCTTGTCTACTATAGATTTAATCGCAACGCCAATGTCAGAGCTATGGGCCGTACTATAGAGTTTAGAAGCTAGTATGCTCTAAGTGACTCTTTTGCACTTAACTAAGCTCCAATAGATAATGTTGGCCTTCTTTATAGCATCAGCTAGTATAATAATATAGCCAATCTGCGAAGAGAGGTCCTTGTTATTAGTAAATAACGCGTCTGTAAACACCAGGAGCTATAGGGTTTTAATATCTAACTTAACAAACTTAAGGCCTCTATTGGCGTTCTTAATTTGCCAGTTTAGACGCTTATTTAACTGTTTTATGTCTTCCTTATTAGGGTTAATTACCTAGGTGGTAAAGGATAAATCAAATAAGGCTTCTGGCTGGTAAACTAAAGCGATATATACACCTCTAGCGCGTTAAGTAATATACTGGTCCTTTAGAGTTAAGGTTCTTATAGCTCCTCTTAATCCTATACTCATAGCAAGCTTAGTGCTAATTGTACTAAGGTTTGTGCATTGTTGTTCCTAAATAAGCATAATGCTCCCATTAGTTAGTAGCTGAATAACTCCACTATTAAACTTAATGGGTATATTAACAGTAAGTTGTTCCCATTCTTTAGCTATAAACTTGGCCTTATACAGCTCGTTTTGCTCTGCGTTTATAAAGGTCTTATCTACCAGGAATAGAGTATTGTTGGTTTATAGGCCTATAATACTAAAGGGTTCATTGCTCTGTAGGAGATAGGGGTTATATATAGACTAGTCTATATACAACTGTTGGATATAATGTGAGTAATATATCTTAAACTAGTGGTTACCGGCTTCTGGTACTCTGTAGAGTGGTTTTACAACCTTTAAAACAGAGGCCTTATTAATCCCAAGTTGCTTAATTAGCTTATGCAGAGGTCGTACGTAGAATTCTTAATTTAGTGTGGTGGTTAATTGTATATAGGCCTATAAAATGTCTTAGAGGTAAAGTTATGCCTATAGAAGCTTTATGGCGGTGATATAGAGAATTAGTTGTTAGCTGACTTATTAAATGGTTAGTAATTAGGTAAGAACCAGTTCCTTTTTTAAGTTATTATAAGCTTGTATAACTAGTTAGGATTTCTTAAAAGCCTTGTTAGTTCCCTTATTCTTAATCTTATTAATAAATTATGAATTAAAGAGTTATACGCCTTATGGTATATCCGTAAGTCTTATGATCTTAAAAACTCCCTTCTTAAGTAGACCAGTAAGCTCCTTCTGTTAGGAGGCGCTGAATTAAGTACTAAATTAACTGTTATCTTATAGGTAGATGGTAATGTTAGCTATAGCCGTAAGTAGAGGGTATTTACAAGGGCGTCCTCTGCCTTATTTTAGGGGTTGTTGCTAAGCTTTAGCAGGTCTCTTTAAGATAGTCTTAGGAAGGGCTGACCTAAATAGAGGTTTAGGTGGCAATTCTAGTCCAATAATTTGCTCCTGCAATTCAGTTGCTTAAAGGTAGGGTTTTACAACCGTAGATTGGAAGGCTGTAGGTCCACTAGACAGTTTAACGGTGTATGTTTCACCCTTAATAGTAAGTAAGGTAAATGGCCCGTCCTAATAGCCGCTTTGGCTAGTATTTCCTTCTCTCTAGACTAAAATAGGCGAATTTGGTAGGAGATTATGAATTGTATTAGCATTGGGTCTGTTTCGCATATTCAGCGCATTAGCAATCTATTGTTTAGCTTATAGCTTCTGTATCTCTACCATAGCCTTTTTAATTGCGGCAGCGCATTATATAACTGTAGGGGATGGTGAATTAGATTTGACCATTTAGGGGTAGGCTCTAAAGACTAGAAGTGTGGGAACTAGTCCTTTAGGGCCAGCTAAATTGTTAATTGCTTTAAATGCTATTTAGAGTTCTATCTCCTTGTCAATTTTAGGGATTTTAGTTATAATAATCTAATAGGCTTGGCGTAATGGACTATAGTAGCGCTCTACTATTTTAATAGAGTTATGTGCTTTAACCAGTACTCCCTTTGTACTAATTCCTATAATAGTGGTATATTGCTTAAATTCCTTACTAACGAAGTTCTTTCTGGTGTTATAGGTAATTAGGTCTAGTGGCCCTAGGTAGGTATTAATCTAGCACATCCGTAGAACATCCTATGTGTATTTAGCACTAATGTCTTATAGCTATCTACTGGCTTGGAATTGCGTTCCTTTATTAATAATATATAGGAGGGGTAATCCGCTGATATATATAATATTGACGATAATATTGTAGTTAAAATTAATATTGTCTTATAGGGTAAAGCGGAATCTGCCTGGTAATTTACTAAACTTCTAACAGTAGTGGTAGAACTTGGTTAGTTACTTAATGGCTATTCTGTCCGTTTTATGGCCAGCATAATAGAGTAGTTTTTGCAATTTCTTAACTAAGGGATGTCTAAATTAACAATATAGGCGCCGTAGCTCTATATCTGTTAAGTAGCAGGGGTTCGCGTTAAAGGATTTAGATAGATATAACTATAGTAATAAGCTCTATAAGAGAAATGGGTAGCCAAACCGTTGCACTACTAGTACTTTTTTGGTGTAAGTGATAACAATGTTTCTAAGGTTGTTATAGTAGATTTAGAGTCTGTCTATATCTACTAAGTAGAGCAAAAAGGGGGTATCCGTATAGATAACATAAAACTATATCTTGCCTATAGGGGTAACAATATCTACAGTTCTAATGGAGGTAGCGATTCTAATGCCAAACTATATATTAACTTGTCCTTTGGTTAAGGTATTAAGTCTTATAGATTGGTCCGCATTCTATAGTGCCTAAAATTATCTATAACTGGCCGTAGACTTCTTTAACGTACTAGTATTGATTATAATTCCTATAAATACCGTGGAAGTATAGCGTGAAGCGGCGGTTGTTGTATTATAGTTAAACGGGTTGGTTTCCGTAGTAGGTTCCATAGAGATTATAGTAAGTAAGTAAGCGTAAGCCTTGTTGGCTAGTTCTACGCTTATAGAGGTTGCTTTATCTATAGTAAGAGTCCTAAATAATGTAAGGTAGTAGCTGTTAGGGTCTTCTAATTCTTCCTCGCTATTGTTATTATTAGTGTTTTTGTTAGTGTCTATATTTAGCACAAGAGCTTTAAAAGTCTTATTATACTTATTATTGTTGTCTCCTTTATAGTAGATAGTATATTATCTAAAGTGTTCTTTAAAGTTACTATTGCGGCCCTTGTTATTGTTAAAACGTCTTTTATACTTATCTCTAGAACGGTTCTACTCCTCCTCTATATATTTCCATAAGCGGCAGCTCTCCTTTTAGTAAACGTAGTACTTAGCCTTTGGGGATCTAATGGTGTTTTGTCTATAGGAGCGGGTTCGGTTATAGTTGTTACAGATGTTATGGCGGTATATATGATCTGTAAAGTAGGTTCCTTAAGATAGTCTTATTAAGGCTTAGGAAGGGTGTTTCTTCTCCTATGTAACTATAGAAGATTACAACTTACTAATTAACTGGGAGAAGTCTTTAGAAGGGTTGGAAATGGCAATATAGCATACTGGTACTCCTTGGCAAGCGGTGACTAGCTTATTTATAAGGAAGAGGTCTATATAAAACTCTGGGTGTAATCTATGGCGATGTTTTAAGAGCTTATTAAGGAGTAGTTGGAAACTCTAATAGATTTGCTTATTAAGGTTCTCGTTAATAATTTCTTAGAAGTTGGTGGCATTCTATTTAGTAAGGTTTCTCCAATAGTACTCTGGTCCTTTAAAGAAGTAACGCATATGGTTATATGCCTTAGTAAATAATCTAGTTAAAAGGCTGCTATTGTAGTAGTGATCCTAAGTAAATCCCTTTAGTATAGTTGGGAGTGCGGTTATATAGCCTTTAGGAGGTAGACTAGCTCTCTTGTAGATATTATAGAAGATAGTTAACTTAAAGTTAAAGCTATTACTCACTCTATTATACTTCTGGTTGTCTATGTAGATCTTAGCAATAGTGGCTGCCTCTTTACTGTACATAGGCAGGTGCATAGTAGGGTTGGTATTGGCAGTACTAGGGTGAAGATACTGGGTAGGAGGGGGACTAGGTGGAGTAGGAGCGGTTACTAAAGGGAGGGTAGAGGCAGTTACTGTAGGTGATAATTGCTGATTCTGCGTCTGTAGGAGTTAAGTAAGGAAAGTAAGTAGTTGATCTTGGGTAGAGGTAGATACGGCTTACTATTGGGTAGTAGTTAGTGTAGTTTGCTGGGGTATAGATGTAATAGCTAGTTAGGGTGTTGTAGGGGTAGGTATTTGCGTTCTAGGTGTTGTGGCTGTAGCTATAAGCTGGATTGCAGGCGTTAGAGGTAGTGGAGGTAGTTAATGGCTTATAGGCGTCGGCACCGTATAGGAAGGTAGTGGGCTGCGGGGGGGAGTTGTAGGAGCTGAAGAGGCTATAACTAATAGGGGTATAGCTTGATTTGATATTAGAGCTGTTTGTGTTAAGTTAAGCCATTCTTATAGCGCCACTGTAATTATAGGGCTGACTGCCTTAAGAGCTTCTGTGATTTCCTTATCTGTCTATTTATAAGGTTCTTCCTCTTGGAGGAGGTTAAATAGTGCTTTTAAGATTAAATATCTGCTATTATGCTTTCCCACATATACTCCTCTTTTAAGTAGATGAGTGCGTAACTTTGCTTTTATATTAATTCGCATGCGTCTAAAATCTTTAGTAGTAAAGCCTTCAAATTCCTCCTTAAATACTGTCCATAATGTGTAGTCTGTGAAGTTCTCCTATATGTGTACATAGACCTTTATTGCTATATAGTCTCCTAGCTCATCTTTAGAAGCTATAGCAGCAGTGATTCTATTACTATGCTTTAATATCTTCTTATACCACTCCATTATAGTTATAGGTTAAGTATCCATAAGGTTTAAATGGAGGTTTAAAGGTAAGGAGGTTTAAGGTTCAAGATTTAAGGTTTAGGGTGTTCTCTACAGCCTTAGGGCCTATAGAGTGTCCTTGGTCTAGGAGTTTAAGGGTTAAGGCTTAAACAGAGGTTGAGGTTAAGGTTAAGGTTAAGGGTTAAGGTTAAGGTCGAGGGTGAGGTTAAGGGTAAGGGTGTAGTTAAGGTTAAGGTTTGTGTATACGTTCTCTACAGCCATTAGACCTATAAAGTGTTCTTAGCAAGGCTGCTATTCTCTTAGTAATTTGCTATATTAGCTGTAAGGCCAATACACGCTCTTAAGCTTAAGTAGAAGTCATAGTCTTCTTCTTTAGTAAAATAGACAAGAACTAGGCAATTGGTGAACTGTTTCCAGTACTACTCCTTAAGCGCTAGCTATTGCGTATTTCCTAATCTATACGTCTACTAATCAGTATTGGTATACATGCTTTAATCAACGGGCATAAATATCACTGTATGATACGTATGCGTTGTTGATTGTTGGATAATTAATTGTCTAGAAGTAAGGGGTTGCTCCAAGGTCAGGTTAACTAGCCTCGCTTCGCGGTCTCGTGACCACGTCATATAACTAACATTCCGACAAATATTAACCACGATTAAATAGTTAAAATTGATATTATTATATAAGGTAAATCTGAATCTACTAGGCGACTTTCCATGTTTTTAATAATGGTGGCAGTAGCGTGTAAGATGATTTAAGGTCTTACTATTAACATTATGCCCTAAGCGTTCAAGTATTCGTATAAGACGCTTAGCTGAAGGGTAGCTAAAACGGCGATGCAGTCGCTTTAATTCTACGTCGGTGAGGTAGTAAGGGTTTTATTTAAATGTCGGTATCACTTCCGGTGATATGTATTGCTATTGCAATAGTGTAGGGGTGGTAACTAATTTTTAATTAATGCTTATTAATTCTCCTATTCTATAGGTGGAATTTGGTGGATTTCCTAAGCTTGCTTAGCTCACGTAACTAACCTAATTAGTTATAGACAACCTCGTTCAGACACTAGGAGTATTTAGTTTTTAATAGTGCTTAAGCACGCCTCCTGCTAAATTCTGCCAAGTTCTGCCAGGTCCCTTTGAGTTCTGCTAAATTCTGCTATATTCCACCAAATTCCATTAAGTTCTACCAAATTCTATTAAGTTCTGCCAAATTCTGCTATATTCTGCTTAGATTCTGCTGAATTCTGCTAGGTGGTTAAAGTAACTAATCACGATTTTCCATCCCCGGGATGGAAAATCGCTATTGGCTTGCTTAGTACTAGCGCCTTGGCAGCTAGCCTTGCATCTTCGCGCTCTCTATTTTTGCTTTAACGTCTTCTCCTCTCTCTACCCACTTGGTGACTTATAGCTTGATTATATTCGTATTAATTAGGTCCTTTAACGCCTGGCAAGGCTTTAATTTTGTTATAGTGTCTATAGGGTTACTACCCCCGTTAATCCATTTAATCTCTGCTATCTCTCTTCTCTTATATAATTATTGTAAATATATTAGGTTAACCATAAGTCGTTTCTCTTATATTGTCCCGAGTTTGACTAAGCAGTTATACAAAGATTTTAAATTGGTACAAAGGATAAGCGGTAGTTGTTTAAGTTATAGGATCTTCTTAATAGTTGCTTTAATTGCAGCTCCAGTGTTAAATCCATGGGCCATTCTATATAGTTTAGATGCTAAGACACTTCGTGTAACTCGCTTGCATTTAATAGATAACTAATAGAGGATATTAGCCCTATTATCCTTGTCTATAAGTGTAATAACAAAGCCAATCTAAGAAGAGAGGTTATAGTTATTAGCAAAGGATGAGTCCGTAAATATTATTAGTTTGAGAGTGCTTATATTAAGTTATATAAAGCGAAGTCCTTGGGAGGGATTATTGATTTGCCATTACAGCTATTTATTAAGCTGCTTCGCATATTCTTCCTTTAGGTTAACGACTTATGCTATAAAGGAGAGGTTAAAGGCAGCTTCTAGTTAATAGACTGTGGCGATATAGGCTCCTCTTGCTCTCTAAGCAACATACTGGTCTTTTAGTGTGACTACCTTACGGACTTCCCCTCTAGAGCTAGTTAGGTCTGTAGTCTTTATAATAACCAACTTTAGGTTCTAGCATTAACGTTCCTAGGTAAGGGCTATTAAATCTTTTTCTTGCTTAATGTAGCCTCTATTAAACTTAATTAAGGTATTTAGCGTAAGCTTCTCTCTCTCTTTTAATAGAAACTTTACCTCCTAAAGTCTGACTTCTTCGGCCTCCGTAAAGGTTTTATTAGCAAGGAATAGTGTATTATTAGTCTATAATCCTACAATTCCAAAGCCGTTGCTGTTTGTATATAACAAGCAGGGGTTATATGTTGACTGGTTTATCCGTAGTTTATTAAGGTGGTGATGGTGGTATATATTAAACCAATGGTTGCCAGCTTCCGGGACACTATAGAGTGGTTTAATAACTCTTAGAATTAATCTATCTTTTAGTCCAAGTTCTAGTAGTGGGCGTATAAAGAAGTCTCTGTTCAGGTAAGTACTAGACTATACGTAAGCTTATAAGATATCGCGTAGGTATAGAAAAGCTGGTCTTCTTTTGTTTCCTTATAGGGTTGCCGTAAGTGCTAGGATAATTCTCTAGCTAACACATTAAATGGTTAGTAATTGTGTTAAGACCAGATTTTTGCTATAGTTGTTATAGGCTTATACAACCAGTCTAGACTTCTTAAAGGCCTTGTATGTTCCGGCGTTCTTAATCTTGTTAATAAATCGGGAGTTAAAGATTCTAACTCCTTTTAGGACGTCTACTATATCGGTGAACTTAAAGACGCCTTTCTTAAGTAAACTGTTTACCTCCTTACGTTGAGACTCTGTGAATGACGGTAAGGTATACTTAGAGGTTATAGTATCTGGTTTTATTAGGCTGTTGTTAATAAATATTAATACATCTGCGATATTTTGCTGCGACTTTGTCGGTGGTTGTCGTGTCCGTTTTAATCTTTGGGGGGGTATAGTAGCTGCTGGTTCCTTAGTTAGTTTCTTAGTTGGTTCCTTAGTTAGTTCTTCTGGTTTGGGTTATAGGTATAGTTTCACTGCTATAGTCCTAAAGTTGGTAGGTCCACTAGGGAGCTATATCTTATATATCTCTCCATTAATTCTGAGTAGCTTAAATAAGCTAGTCTATCTGCCGCTTTGTCCAGTATTACCTTCGCGCTATACGAGTACATCTGAGTTAAGGGGGAGGTTGTGGATTGTGGTAACAGATAGACCGTTTTATTAGTTTAGTGTATTGTTAACTTGCTTCTTTGCCCTAATCCTTATAATCTCCTCTATTGCCTTCTTCATAGCTACCGCTCGCTGTGTAATGGAGGGTGCTAGTAGGTTAAGTTTGCCTATTTAAGGGTAGGCACTAAAGACAAGTAGTATTGGGACCAGGCCGTCTGGGCTAGCTATGTCATTAGCGGCTTTTACTACTATTTATAAAGCCAGTTCTTTAGTTATTCCTAAGTCTTATAGTTCCTTTATAATTATCTGGTATGCTCGGTGTAGTGTTAAATAAGCTCTTTCTACCATTCCAATGGACCAGTGAGCTTCCACTAGGACGCTCTTGGTTAATATGGCTATTGCTATAGCGTGCTGTTAAAACTCCTTGCTTACAAAGTTCTTTTTAGTGTTATAGGTAATATAGTTAGGTGGTCTAATATAGGTATTAATCTAGCATAGTTGTAGGATATCCCATATATGTTTTGCGGAGATGTTATATAGCTATCTTACGGCTTGAAATCTGGTAGCTTCATCAATAATATAGAGGATGGGGTTTCCGTTAATGTACATAATATTAATAAAGATGGAATAGTTAAAATTAGAGTCTTAGTCTTCTTGTAATATAAACTTAAACTATTTAGGAGATTTGCCGTATTTCTAGCAGTGGGAATAGTACTTAGTAAGATAGTTAATAACCTACTTATTAATATTATTGTGGCTAGAGCGTTTTAATACTTTATATAGCTTGTCTGCCAATAGGTGTCCAAAGTAACGGTAGAGTTGGCGGAGTTTAGTAGTGGTTAAGTAGCAAGGGTTTTGATTAAATAAGTGGGTTATAAATAACTGTAGTAACTCTTCCTATAATAAAAAGGGGTAACCGAATTGGCGAACTACTGGTACTGATTTTATTGGGGTAACTAGGACGTTTTTAAGGTTATTATAGTAGACCTTTAGTACGTCCATATCTGCGTGACACAGTAGGGAAGGTATGTTGGCCTTTATAATATGGAACTCAACATTGCCGACTAGTGTGTTGGCTGTAACAGAGCCAATGGAAGAGGTAGAACTGATGCTGAACTGGATATTAATAGCGCCAGCCTTTAAAGTATTAATAACGGTATTGTGGATCTTCCTATATACGAGGTATTATCTATAGCTAGCTATTAATCTCTTTAAGGCTCCTATGTCGATTATTACTCCATAAAACTTGTTGGAGGTATATTAGCTGGTAGCAACGTAGGCAAATAGGTCTAAGTTGTTGTGGTAAACAATTGGATTAGTGCCGGTAATTGTGTAGGTAAAGGATTGGTCTGCTAAGTTAGTTATAGTATTAATGGCTCCTTCGTGCTGTATCGTTCTAAAAGAGGTAAGGAATAATTCGGTCTATTCCTAAGTTGGAGATGGTAGTGGTAACTTAATATTAATTATAAGAGCTTCTATTGCGTTATTAGTAGATTCTGAGTTAAGTTTATTATCATAATCTATTCCCTCGTACTTAGTAATATATTGCTTGGCGTGCCTATTAAAGCGGCGGTTAAGTCTGTCTTTAAACTTTTTTTTTAATTCGTTACGTTCTTTTCTTAAATATTTAGACGACTAGTAGCCTTCCTTATAACAAACAAAGCAGCGCTTCTTCGATAATGCATATCGGTTAAATGAAGATGGTTGTGTTCTATAAGGTAATCAGGGGTGTTGTCTGTGGTAGCAGCAGTCAGTAAAGAAGGCTTGGGGGTTCTCGCTATTTGACTTTTTAAATATTATAATAGAGGATTGTAAGTCGTTAATTAGACCAGTTAGGCTGTTAGAAGGTTTAAAGCAGGCATATTAGCACGCTAGTGACTCTTAGCAGGCGTTAATAAGCTTATTATAAAGGAACTTATCTATACGTAAATCTAGGTTGAGGCCATGCTGGAGGTGTCTTAGTTCTTTAATAAGTAACTATAGGTAGTCTAAGGTTAACTTTCTAGCATTCTCGCTCTTGCCTACTATAGACTTTAGAGTTGTCACGTTCTACCACCCTAGTATACTGCGTCTATACTTAGGTCCCTTAAAGTAATTATATATAGCGTTACAGATTTGGTTAAACAAAAGGGTTAAGGTAACGTTTTTAAGGTTAGTATAGTAGTGGTTAAGTGCTAGACCGCGTAGCATTATAGGGTAGGCTTTAACCTTGGCTTCTTAGGGTATATTAGCTCTACTATAGAGGTCATGGAAGATGGTAAGTTTAAAGTTAAAGTTGTTATCTTCTCCGCTGTACTTATTATCTTCTATGTATATCTTTATAAGGTTTGTTAACTCCTTGCTAAAACCCTAGTTTTAACTCTGTCCCTTAGGTGGTTCTAGTTATAGGGTTAAGTTAATATAATTAGGTTCCCATTGTAGGTGTAGTATAGGGGTAGGTTAGGGTGTAGTAGGTAGTATTATAAGTAGGGTAGGATTTGTGGCTAGTGAGATTAAGATTAGGGTTTTAATGGTACTGGTGCTGGCGAAGTTGTTCTTAAGGAGGTAGTTAATTTGTCTTAAGGTAAACTTTCCTCTAGTTGCCATATGCTCCTTAATCTTAGGCTCGGTCCATTCTATAGGGTCTTCTTCTTGCAAGGTGTTAAATAGCGATTTGGGGACTATAGTATTCCTATACTTCCTTATCCATACGCTATTAGTCTATAGGAACGTTCGGAGCTTTCAGATACTAATTTAGTTACAATCCTTAAAGATTTATATTATAAAGTTTTAGAAATCTTCCTTATAGACCTCCTATAGTTTATTGTCCTTAAGGTTGCACGCTTCGTATTCTAGGATCTTAAACTTCACAAATTTATTAATATCCTTTATGGTGGTTTCGTCGGACTGTAAGTTGATACCTTTAGGCCATTTCTCCTGTCCTGCGTTGACTTGTGCCCTAATGTTTAACATGTTAATTCTTGTCTTATAACTCCTGTCAAGTTCGATTTTAGGTTCTGGATAAAAAACGCGTAATGGACGCGAACCAAGGGCCTATTAAAAGGGTTGGTTCCTTAAATACCTAACGCGTTTAAAATATATAATAGACGCAAACTAAGGGCCTATTAGATAGGGGTTGGTTCTTTAAGTACCTAAAGGCTGTGTATAAAAAATCAAGGGCCTATTAGATAGGGGTTGACTTTTCAAGTATACATTAACTAATGCTCCTTAACATAATCTGGGTAGTATAAAATGCGTAATAGACGCGAACCAAGGGCCTATTAAAAGGGGTTGGTTCCTTAAACACCTAAAGGCCGTATATGAAAAATTAAGGGCCTATTAGATAGGGGTTGACTTTTTAAATACACGTTAACTAATGCTCCTTAGCAGGCGAGATTGGTAGAGGCCTTTAGCAGGGACTGATTGAGCTCGTCTCTCTTTGTAGATAATACGTCTCCTGATCTATAATCACTAATTAGTGTCGGTATCACTTCCGGTAATACGTATTGCTATTGCAATAGTGTAGGGGTGGTAACTAATTTTTGATTGATGCTTATTAATTCTCCTATTCTATAGGTGGAATTTGGTGGATTTCCTGAGCTCGCTTAGCTCACGTAACTAATCCAATTAGTTACAGACAACCTCGTTCAGACATTAAATGACTTAGTTAAATAAGTACACAGGGATGTGTTCCAAAGTAGAAAAGGGTAGCTAAAGCGATATATAACGGGTACTTCGCTCCGAGGGGTAATTAGCATATTTTTTTAGGTTGTTATAGTACACTTATAGGTAATCTATGTCTGCTAAGTAAAGTAAAAATGGGGTGTTGACCTTAACAATATAAAACTTAATTATGCTAATTAGGGTGATTACTTTAGCTAATTTAATTAATAAGGTTAATCCAATGCTAAACTGTACATTAACTATGCCTTGTGTGGTAGTATTGAGCTGTACATCAGTATCAAGTCTCTAGAATGCCAAGAATTGGCCATATCCTGCTATGGATTGTTTGGATGCTCCTATGTTAATTATTATACCTATAAACTTGTCTACAGTATAGCGGGACGTGGACATGGTTGTATTATAAGTAAAGGGGTTCTGGTCGGTTATAAGAGGTACTATATTATCTATAGTTGTGACCGAATGGCCAAAGGCTTTATTAGCTAGGGTGGTGGCTATAGAAATCGCTTTCTGCTGTTCCACTTGGCCGAGGGAGGTATAGTAGTGATTAATATTCAGTTGTGAGTTCTTATCAGTTGCCTTATAACTTGCATTAATAGTTAGTGCTTAAAAGGCTTCCTTAAGCTCTTCTTCTAAGTTAGTATTGTTATCCTTGTAATCTATAATATATTGGTTAAGTTGTTTCTTAAATTGGTTGTTAAATTTGCTAAACCTGTCTCTATTAGCAGTTCTAAACTTGGCTTTGGACTCTTCTTGCTCCTCCTTAGTATGTCTCTATAAGCGACATCCTTCCCTATTATATACGAAACAACGTAGTTTCTTTTAGTTGCGGTTATATGGAGGGTTGTTGCGGTTACTGCGGTTGTAGTTGTTATCTCTTTTATAGAACTGTTGGTCTGTGAAGAAGGCTTATATCTTCTCCATATACTCTTTTTCGTATACTGTAATAGACGATTAAAGTTTATTAATAAGGGCTCTAAGGTTATCTAGTGGGTCAGAGACTGTATATCTACATACTGGTATTCCCTGGCAAGAAGTAATAATTTTGTTATAAAGGAAGTTTATAGTTTATAAGGTAGGTTTAAGGCTATGCTATAGTTAACGAAGTCTGTGGATTAACAATTAGAGACATTTGCTTATTAACTTATCTATGTTTCCTGCTATTACTATTATAAGTATAATGGTGTTCTACTTGTCTAGGTTCTTGCGTTAAAATCCTAGTCCTTTAAAGAAATTCTAAAGGTGCTTACAAGCTTTAGCAAATAGTAGGCGGGATAGTTAGTTTATATAGAAGTGGTCCAAAGCTAGTCCTTTTAGCATAGTAGGGAATGCCTTAAGGTAGGCTTCTTGGGGTACGTCCGCTTAATTATAGATATCGTAGAATATTATTAATTTATAGTTAAGGCTTTTGTTTGTGCCACTATATTTCTACTCCTCTATATATATCTTAGCTGCGTTCGCAATTTCCTTGCTATAGCTGGTTATAGTAATAGGGCGGTTCTCCTTATCTGTAGATTATACGTGGAGTTGCTATATTGTTATTGCGGGTTAAGGCGTAGCAGATGGTGTAAAAGTAGACGTAGTCGTAGATTAAGGTATAATAGATGGTGTAAAGGTAGAGGTAGTCGGTGTACCAGTTGGTTGGGTTGCGGTAGCTTTAGCTTATTATTGCTCCTCTAAGGTACCCTCTGTTATGTATACCTTAATCAATCTTAATAGCGTTAGTCCGTACTTATTATTGGCTAATTTAATTATCTCTCTGCTCTATTCAGTTTGGTCTTCTTTTTATACTATATTATATAAAGACTAGGGGAGTGTTTTATTTTATTTATAGTTAATATTAACCTATACTCCTCTAATGTTTAGGCAGTTATGTAGTTGCTAAAGCCAGTATAAGGGGATTTGCGTAAAGATATTAACTATAAAGTCCTTAAAATCTCCCTAGAACGATTCCTAGAGTATTAAGTTAAGTTAGTTATATATCTCTATGTATAGGTACATCTTGCATCATAGGTAGTTAGCCAGTTTATCTTTAGAGGCTTCTATTAGGTTAATCCTATTTTCCCATTTAGCTGCTTCTTCCTTTTAGTCTTTCTCTATTCCTAACATCTTGTTTATTATATATTGTTTAGGTAAGTAAGGGTGAAGGTAAGGGTGTTTAAAAGGTAAAAATAGCGGAACGGTTAAGGAGGCGGTTAAGGAGGCAGTTAAGGAGATAGTTTGAGTTAATTAAGTAGGGTAAAGTGCTCTACGCAGTAGTCTTCTAAAGTAGATAGAACGAGATGTCTAGAAGTCGTTATGGATACCAGACAAGTACTCCTAGGTGGTTTCTCTTCTTCTCTTTAACTAAAATAGGCTGATATGAAAGGTGGATGAGTACAACTATCTTTTAATCTGCTGCAAGGTGGACAGTATAACTGTCTTTTAAGCTACCTGCGTGTTTCCTGGTCTGTGCGCGCTTACTAATTAGTGTTGGTATGCTTTAACAATGTGCAGAATACATATATTACAATAATATGTACTATGCGGTGTTGTAGATAGATATTGTCTTTTTAATACGAAGAAGGGTGAGGAACTTGAGGTTCCTTACCACGCTAGTGCCGCGGTGACACGTGACGGCAACTTGCCATATGTGGCGGCAATTTGCCTCCTATTGCAATGCAATATATCCTAGCTACAATTACTAAGCTCTAAACGCAATTACGATTTAAAACCAAGATCTAATTTCTCTATTTTAAGAGACGCTTAATTGCTTAATAAAGGCACAATATTTTATAAAGCTTAATATAGTTGCTCTCTTTAATTAAATTCGCGTTTATAAAGGAGATAAGAAGTATATAGCTTTTTATATATAATAGGGACTCTTTAAATACCTAGTAATGCTATTTAGTATAAAAAATAAGCTCGGAACTTGGTAGCCTCCCAAACTTAACAAACTAATCAATATAGACCAAACTAAGTAGAATTTATAAATAGCTATTGTAAATTTCAAATCTAGTGTTTATAAGTCTGCGTAAAGAGCTATGCTTATATATAGTGTCCCTTTGTCAATTTTAAGCGATTAATTAAATGGCTAGCTACTATAACAATTTCCACACTAGTATAAATAGCAATTAACTCTTACACAATAGGTCTTGCTTATTAATTAGATACTTAAATAGGACCTATAAATATTTATTTCCTTATATATATAATTATAAAAAAAGTAATCTAAAACTTTAATTAAAATAGTAATTAGTTATTTTAAATAAAAACTTTTTTTTACTTAATTAATAGAAAGTATATAAATTAATTAGGCATGACTAAAGTAAATTTAAAAATTCTATAACCTTTATAAAAAAGCGTAAAGGAAAGTTAATATATAATTAGAATATACCTAAAATATAAATTAATTTAAAGTTATATTAAGTATATATATAAACTTAATCACTATATTAGATGCCTTTAAAAGGAAAACTTTTATATTGTTACTAAATAATTATAAATAGGTATTTATTATAGGGATAATATTTGCTTTTAATTAATTAGTTAATTTCCTTATAGTTTTTAAACAAAAGCACTTTTAATAAGTGCAATTCTACTAGGGCAAAATACTTTATTAAGTATATATAATCTTAAAAAACAGTTAAGTAATCTATTTCCATTTTCTTATCTAAAACTAAATTATTTCGTAATAAAGCTTAATTATTTTTTAAATAGTTATATAAGCCTCTATATAATTAAGTTTTTATTAAAATATAAATAATATAATATATAACTTATTTTTCTACTACTTTATCTGTTGGTTACACAGGGTGACTCACCAATAACGGCTACTCGAGTAGGTTACAGTGATGTTGGTTAAAAGCTTAATATGTTTAGAATGAGGAAGGGCGAGGAGCTTAAGACTCCTCGCCACGCTAGTGCCGCGGCGTCACGTAACGACCGCTTGCCTCATTCCCAACACTGGCAACTCTTCTTTTGTAGTTGCCATCTATATACAAATACTGCTTGGCTAGCGTAACAAATATCAATCCTCCTTACTTACTATTGCTATTATAATATAAGTCTTACTGTTCTAAAATTTATATCTTAGTACGTGGTGCTTTCTTACTTAGAGTTATAGGCGTATATTGTATTAGGGCCGCCAAGGCGCTAGTTATAAGCAAGCTAATAGCAATTTTCTATCCCGGGGATAGAAAATCCTAATTGGCTAGTTAGAATTAGGGTCTATAGATTATTATACTCCTACTCCCTTTTAACCCAACCTTTAACCTATATATATAGAGTGTTTGTGTTAACAAACGTTTCTAGAGCCTTATTTAGGTTTGCCTTTGTTATTACATCTACTAGGTTGTCTTAGCCATTAATCCATTAGATTTTAAAGAGTTCTTACCGTTTATAGGATTGCTGAAGTGCTATAATATTAATTATAAGGCGCTTCTCCTTTATAGTACTAAGCTTAACTAAATACTTATAGAGGGAATATAAGTTAGTGCACATAATTATAGGGATAATGGGGAGTTTGAGTTAATCTATAATTATCTTTAGGGTAGTTCTAATTGCAATTACTATGTTAACTCCGCTAACCATTCCATATATCTCTAATGCTAGAACGCTTTAGGTGACGTGCTTGCTCTTAGTTAAGCTCTAATAAATAAGATTACCGTAGATTATAAAGTTATTCTCTCTAGTAGATTTATTTGTGATAATAATTTTATATTCTAGTTAGGAGCTAAAATCTTTGTTATTTATAAATGATCTATTAACAAATACAAAGAGCTTAGCAGTAGGAAGATTAATAGGTACGTAGAGTAGTCCCCAATTAAAATAGTTTATTTGCCAGGAAAGACGCTTATTTAGAATAAGGACGTTATCCTTAGTTAGTTCCTGGTGTTAAGCGGCAACAGAGAGATTAAATAAAGCCTTAGGTTAATAGATAGAAGCAATATAAGCTCCGCGAGCGCGTTGCTCCATATATCCTTACTTTAGAGAATTAACGTTAATAACGTTAATCTTCTTGCCTTAATCTTTCTGGCGTAAAGCAATAGAATCCTTGTTTAGAGAGAGGATGCATCCATTAAAAAGTAATAGTATTGTTAAATTAAGCTTTTCCTTTAGCTTTATTATAAGATTTGCCTTTACTAGCTTATCTTCTTTAAGAGCTAAGAATTGGTCGTCTCCTAAGATAATTATATTATTGGTTTATATGCCAACAATTCTAAATAGAGTTCCCATGGTTGTAATAAGAAAGCATAGGTTAAATATAGAAGTAATTATTAAAAGCTTCTCTTTATGGTGCTTACTATAGGTAGCCCACTAATAAGTTTCTACCTCTGTGATTCTATATAATGGCTTAAGCACAACCATAATCATATCTTTAGGATATTGGTGGCGAATTTGCTCTAGAAGGTATGCCAATATTAAGCGCTAAAGGTGCGTCTCTAATTGGGTATAGGCCTAAGTAATATCTTATAAATAGACCACTATTCTATTCTTTATTAAGGAGGGAGCTAGTGCAAGAATAACCCACTAACTAGCTTATT
>Ga0307507_10003059_pt1 | contig 33453 bp, 7 predicted proteins | sample 7_EM_MG_FD_207223 | JGI IMG/M metagenome (GOLD analysis project Ga0307507, IMG submission 207223) | Populus trichocarpa ectomycorrhiza microbial communities from riparian zone in the Pacific Northwest, United States - 7_EM | ecosystem: Host-associated > Plants > Roots > Unclassified | place...
ATCTACTACATCCCTCTCCGCTAGCACTCGTCTCGAGTGCTAAATGCAACGTAGGAGTAAAACCAATGTAGAGAACAACGGAGAATTTTTTATTATAGGTTTATCCGCAGGGCGTAGGGCGGATATTAACACTTAAAAGGCTCGAAGTTGCAGAGATCGAGGTTAAGGTATAGACTCAACAGGCTCAGGGTTGCGGAGATTAAGGTTAAGATATAGGCTCGAAAGGCTTGGAGTACGGAGATCAAGGTTAAGGCGTAGACTCAAAAGGCTCGGAGGTTACGGAGATCGAGGTTAAAGTATAGGCTTAAAAGGCTCGGGGTGCGGAGATTGAGGTTAAAACGTAGATTCTTATCGCGGTAAACTTAAAGTACTATCTATGCGGATTCGAAGACGGAGAGACGGAGAGATTAAGATCGGTAACCCATAGTCTTACACTATAATTAAGACACGAGGATATAGCCCACAGGGTATCTCCCTGTAGCCAGCTTTAGAAACTCGGGACATGAAGCAGAAGCATGGCTAGATACGGAGACTTAGAGACTAAGAAGAGGAACTATAGCCCGCAGGGTGTCTCCCTACTGCCGGCCTAGGAAACTTAGAGACTAAGAAGAGAAACTATAGCCCGCAGGGTATCTCCCTACTGCCAGCTTAGAAACTCGAAGAGGAGACGGAGACGGAGACAGAGATCGATAACCATAGTCTTTAAGATAAGGAACATAGCCCGTAGGGGGAACACCTAGCGTCCTAGTCTACCCGCAGCCAGCAGCTCCTGTTCTTCCCGCAGGCATAGAACGGCATGCTCCGCGACTAGTAGCCTACGGCCCGCTAGTGAGGCCTGCAGCCAGCTTATAAAACTCAGAACATAAAGAGAGGATATCGGCTTGTTGGAGACAGGGAGACGGAGAGGATATCGGCTTGGGAACTTAAATGGATTTAACGTGCAGAGATTTTACTAGGTCGGCATTGTCGTAGAACGGGGGTAAGAATCCCGCCCGGGGTAGGGTTGTAGCTTTGGAAACATAGCTGTGGAACGGTGGAAACAAAGCCCTACCAGGGGCGTAGGAGATGACACGACATACTGTCACAGTACGTGCAGAGGGACAAGGTACGAGGTACTGTGTATCATTGACAAACGATGTCGTGTGAGGATCTATGTAGGAGGTGAGGTGGTATATATACACGTCGCTCAGGGGTCAGGTCCGTGCTCGTGTCATAACAACACTGAATCATAACAACGTGTTAGGTCAGTGCCGTGACAGTGGATAATATCAAGCTTTGTATAGAAGCGAGCCTTACTTAATCAGTTTAGTGTCTCTTAGATTAACAGAATTGGGTATCGGTTCTTAACAGTAATAGTATTAAGGGCTTAGTAGTCTACACAGAAGCGTAGACCGCCGCTAGGTTTCTTAACAAAGATTACTAGTACGGCTATAGGTAATAAACTTACTCTAATAAAACCCTTATCTAGATGTTCGTCTAAGTACTTCCATAGTACTTGGAGTTCGTTTCGGGACATCCTATATAAGGGTCCGAATCTAGGATGTTTTCCTTCTTTAACTACAATCTTATAATTATATGGACGGCGTTCCGGTAGCTTATTAGCTTTCTTTTATAAGAATATATCTAAATAATTATAGTACTCTACTGGTACCTTTATGGCGGGGTTAGTGTACTTCTTTAGTACTAAGGCCTTCTTAATATCGGCCATCGTAACAATAAAGATTATGTGTTCTAGTTTCCTAGCAAGTTATACTAGTGGAGTAGCTCCAATTATATAGATGTCTAAGGTGTCAAGCAAGCTTAGATTATCCTTAGTTTCTTATATAGTTTCTTATTTAGGTTTAGGTTCGGTGTTAGTTACAAAGTCAGTATTAGATTTAGGTTTGGGTTCTTTAAGTATCCTTTTTATAGTAGAATACCAGTTCTTCTGGTACTTTTATATATTAAGCTTAAGCTTCTACTTAGTTCCAAGTGTAGTAGTTAGAGTCGGTTCGTATAGTTATACATTATTTTTAGGTTCTTAGTGGTCGTCGGTAGAAGTCTCACGTTAGTAGAATTTGGTGGAATTCTCTGGTAGGTGGAATCAGGTGGACTTTTTAGGTATAGGGTGGACATCAGTGGAAATTTTAGACTAGTAGATCTTAATGGATTTTCCAGATTTTGGTTTAGGGTCTAAGCAGCAAGTTATAAGGTACTTCTACTTACAGCGGGAGGCAGTAAATAGAAGCTTAAGGTTATCCTAATTAATGGTTACCTTATATAGCTTTATCTAGGGTTATCTAAGGATTATTAGGTAACCTAGGGTAGTTATAAAGAGCTTAATTAATTCTTTATAGTTCAGGTATTAGAGTTTTAGGGCCGCTACATAAGTAATACAGCTTGAGACAGTGCGTTTGCTATTAAATCCAAATACGTTAATATGCTAGTTAAGGGGTATTAGGGTAAACCTATTGTCTTACATAAAGATTTTATTAATAAATCCTATGCCGCTAGCTCCTATATCAATTAGGACTCAAGCATTAGCCTATTAACCTTTCTGCTAAAGACGGCAGTTAACGGTTATACTATAATCCTAAGAGTTAGGTTTTGCAATATCTAATGCATTTAATAAGATCCTGTAACATAGCTATTCTAGAGAGCGACTTAACTCCAAAACATGCCTTTTAGTAGCAAGCGGGAAGGGGTTCCTATAGAACGTTGGTTATAACTTCGTCCTTATAAATAGTGCTTATTAGACATGGGGCTAGAGCCAGGTAAAGATTAGGGACGGTAACTAGAGGATCAATATAGTAAACGGTTATTAGTGTTGGCCGTTTATAAGTTATATTAGGGCATGGGGACGGAGCAGTATCTTAAAATATATTCCTTACTTCTACATTTAAAGCAAAGGCCTAGCTTAATGCGTTATTCTTATTTAGGGGACCCTAGTAAAGCGTATTCTAGGGTCCCTATATTAATATCCATAGCGTTAGGGTACTTAGGCTAAGACAATAACTTAGTAGACATTTACAGGGCTGTCGTATTATATTAAGGAGTGGACTTTGGTGTTAGGCGTAGTATATTATTATACCGTTTATTAATGACGTTTACGCAGGTATTAAGAGCTCCTAGTAGGTCTACACCTATTAGGGAGGTTTTTAGTTTAGGGCTTAGGGACTTAACGAGGCTGTTAACTAGTGTAGAGTCATTCCAGCCTATTTCCTTTGCGTAACGGTTAAATTTAGAGAAGTATACTAGGAAACTTTTTATTCCTTAAGTTATGTGGTTTATCTTCCTCTAAGCGGTAGCTTAACAGTTTGGGTTACTATATATGGCTTTAAGTAGTATAACTAGACTTTATACTGAGTTTGGTTAAAGGGGTTTAATAAGGTTAGCTACATCTCCTCCTAGTTAACTTAGGGCGTAGCAGAGTTAGTTAGCTTTAGTTAGGTAGCGGTTAGTATTACCAGTTAGCTTATTTTTAAGCTGGCTTAGGAATAATTGGAGTTCTTATTATTTACCAGTAAATATTAGAGGGTCTAGTAGTCGTTTAGATCATTACGGTGCAGTAGTTAGTTTAGGATAAATAGTTACTATAGGTTCAGGACTCTCGTCCCACATATTTATTTTTAGAGAAGGCGTTCAGTCTTAAGGCCTTAGTATAGGCATTTTAAGGGTACAAACTTCTTCTTAAAGGTCCTTAATTATTTGCAGGTGTCGTGCCTCTTATTCGGCTTATTATTAAGTTAAAGTGGCTTGGTTCTGTGCGAGGGCGTCTATAAAGGACTTCTATATCTCTGCCAATTATTCTCGGAGTGCGGACATAATGCCGGCGGCTGTTATAGGGGCTTTGGGGTCGTTCTACATTTTAGAGGGTGGTATATAAGGTTAACACAACATAGTATTATAGAGCAAGCACAAGCGATGGTAATATATAGCAAAGTAGATATTATTAAGCTATGTATATAAACTGCGTAATAAAGTTAAGACGTTGCGTAAGGAGAGAAGGTAAGGAAACGGGGAGAAAGGGTATATATCATTAGTTTTATTGCTTAGTCGACACGTGCACGGAGCAGGATAGGATTTAAGGAGCGGTCCTAGCAGAACTTGGCAGGATTCGTTAGACTTGGCAGAATATAGCAGAATGCGGCAGATTGCCATTAGATTGCCATAGATTGCCGGCAGATTGCCGTCTCGCGGTCGGTCTCTTCTTGCTACGTCGGTGGAAACAGGTGGACGTGTGTAAGGTGTTACGGAGGTGTCCCATAACAGTGGAGAATTATTAGTCATTTAAGGGTAGGCGCCAAAGACTAGCAATATAGGTATAAGCCTATCTAGGCTAGCGGAATCATTAATAGCCTTAATAGCCATCTATAAGATAAGCTCTTCGCTAGCGCCCTTTAGTTCTAAAGAAATAATCTTATATACTTATTATAATGGCGTGTAATATCGTTCTACTTTTCCAACACTATTATATGCCTTAATAGGGACTTCCTTGACCTTAATTTCCATTGCCTTCACCTATTGCCAAAACTCTGTAGATAAGAAGTTCCTTCCTACATTATAAATAACTTAATTAGGGGGTCCTAGGTAGACATTAATCTAGTACAATTAAAGAGTATCCTATGCGTTCCTAGCTAACATATCCTTTAGGAAACGTGCGGCTTAGAAGGAGGTTAAGAGGTTAACAACTTAGAGTACTAGCTTACCGCTAAGATATATAATATTAATAATAATACAGAAGTTGAAGTTGTAGTTATCTTTAAGGGTGAACTTAAATCGGCCAGGGGACTTCTGGTTTATTTAGCAGTAATAGCAGTACTTTATAAAATGCTCAATTGCCTTAACCTCAACTTTATAGCCTGCTCGCTAAAGAACCCTAAGCAATTGGTAAACGGATAGGTGGCCAAAACAACGGTGTAGTTAACGTAGCTTTAACTTAGTTAAGTGGCTTTAAGCAACGCTCTTTTCTAGTTAATAAAGGAGCAACTAGGGGTGACCCTATTTGCGTATAATAGGCACCCAATTATCTCCCTAAACAAGCATATTCTTAAGGTTATTAAGTTTGACGCCTAATTTATCCATATCTCTAATGCAAAATAGAAACGGGGTGTTCGTGGGAACAATATAGAAAGTGATATACCCTAAGGGGGTTTTGACCTTAATTGTGCCAAGAGAGATTGCAGTACCCTTGCTAAAACGAATTATATATTGGCCTGCCGTTAATTAGTTAATCTAAACAGAGCTATCAAGCTGCTAAAGAGCTCGAACTTAAGGTTCTCCTACTATAGATACTCCTACGGCTCTAGTATCTGGCATAATACCATAGAAGACGTTCGCCGAGTATCTATTATTAAAGGAGAATGTGGAACTCTCCTTTAGCTTATTAAAGATGTCTAACTTCGTGATAGCATAGAGCGTAGATTGGTTATTAAGAATAGTAACGGTTTATATACCATCTACCTCACCATACTTAGTGAAGTATTGGTCGGGAGAGTAGTCCTTAATTTCCATATTTATAAGAAGCTGTTCGGCCTTATTAACCTTACCCTTAAGATCTTCTTCGCCTTTATATTGAACCAGAAAGCTTTGGAAGTAGGCTATAGTAACCTTATAATTTCTAACGTTTTGTGCGCTCTGGCGAAACTTATTATATACCTCCTTTTATCTGTTAAGAGGGTGCCTAGTTAACTAGCAATTTGGCTTCTTATAAACATAGCATTTCTTCTATTAATTGTTTTAAGATAAACCTCCACAAGGACCTCCACGGTTGCTTTATAGTTAATATTAATTATACCCTCTACCGTATCCCCTACCCCGGCCACCATATGTTTGATCAGTCCAGTTATAATCATATTAGTCGGTTGGGTTAATTAAAGTAGGTTAGGGTTAGGCGTTAAATTACTATACTTTTTAAGAGCGTAGAGCGGTGCTAATAGAGGATCTTAATTAAGTATACACTCCTTTATAAGTATTTGCAGGATTAAAGAGGGTAAGGTTGCATTCTTTAACACCTTAGTATACGCTAATAACTTAATCACGTAGGCTAAAGTCCTCTTAATATAATTTGGATAAACCACGCTAAATTATCTAAAGTTAATTAAAGAGCTTTTAAAGATAGTTAAGTCGAGAGGCATCTAGGTTTATAGCAATGATTTTTAGGAAGGTAGTCTCTCTCCACTCCAATATATACTGCTGCTTATTCTCTTCTGTTTTAAAGTGGCATCTTGTCTTATATATTATTTGGTTGAAATCATATCCTTTTCCTACCAAACGATCATAATAGAAGGTACTAGCGCGGCCCTTAAGTATAACGGAATAAGCGTTATAATATTGGTTAGGTTCTAGTCCAACCTTCTAGCAATAGTTATAGAAGATGCGCAGCTTTAAATTAAGGATATTATATAGTTCCCCGCCAAATCTTTTCTCCTGGTCTGAATAGAGTTTCGTAAGCTCTATAAGCATTTTTAAGGTGCCTCCGAGCGGTATTAGGCCACGTTAAAATTGTATTAGAGATTGAGGTAGGGATTGCTTTATAGGCTATAGTGGAGATATAGAGCTTAATAGAACACAGCGTGGTACCTAATCTTCCTATAGTAGAGTTTAAAGGTTATTAAATCGCGAAGTAAGGGGGTCTTGCGCTTGCTCTTAGGGGGCAGTAGTTAAAGTTGCGGGTTAAATTAGTGGGAGCAATGGGTATAGCATGTAAGAACTTATACCTAGAGCAATGGAATTAGAACGTGTCTCTATTAGTGTATTATTTGGATTCTATTGTAAGTTAAGCTTCTTTATATTACGTAGTTGGTGCTTAATCTCTTATAGAGTCCATTTGTGCTCTTCTTTTACGTTAATAACTTGCTCCTGAATATTGTTTTTAATAGTGTCTCTATCTATAGGGACAAATACTCCGTTCTCCTAAAGGAAGTTATGGAAGTTTTATACAATATTCTTCTTCGCGAGGGCCTATGTTTCCTTTATCCATCTAATAAAGTCCTCCTTTATGCAATACCATAGCACAGTATTGTTGTATTCGCTGTCTGTGTATTATGCTATATAGTATAGTAAGAATCCGTTCAGGTCCTGTTGCTTGGCGTTTATAGGGTCAATGTCTTTATCCCATATCTTTGGGTTAATGTCGTTCTCGTACTTCTTCGGGTAGGTCAACGCCATAATAGGAGTAGAATTGACGGGGTGTCGTACGTCAAAGGTAGGTAGGATTTTCGGCTTTGTAGGATCTCGTAGGTTTGCTGTCAAAAGGTAGGCAATTTAAGACGTAGTCAACGCGTTTCGGACGTTAACTTGGGACCCTAGGTTCAGTAACACTTCTGACCTAAAGTACTTAACCAAATCTTCGTAAACGCGATTATTCTGCGTAATAGACGCAACTTGGTATCTCCCAGTACTTAGTAATACTTCTGTTACTGGTTTTCCGCAAGCCTAAGGTAGTACAGTATTGCCGGGAACCCCTATATAAGACTATCTCTTCTGTTGATAACCTAGCTGCTCTATAGTTAACTGTGTGTTTAACCACTGATTAGTGTTGGTTACATAGGGTAACTCACCAATAACGACTACTTAAGTAGGTTACAGTGATGTTGGTTAATAGCTTCATTTTATTAGAATGAGGAAGGGCGAGGAGCTTAAGACTCCTCGCCACGCTAGTGCCGCGGCGTTACGTGACGACCGCTTGCCTAATTCCCGACAAAAGTATTATAAGGTAATACTTAAATATAGATAGTTAAAACAACATAACCCTTTAATTAGCTAGATTAAAGAAATACTAAAATTCTATATAACCTACTGCTGAAGTTATTACTTAAAAAACTATTTACCCTATAAACATATATATAACTATTTAAATTTAATATAATATAAATTGCCCTTACTATAAACCTTAAACCAAAATAATAAAGCTATAGCTGCTAATAATAGTAAAGAATATAAAGATATTACACTAAAACCTCTTAAATTATATATAATATAGGTTATACCTTTTATCTTATTAGCAAAAAGATAAAATTATAAAATCTTTACTATAACTATAGAAGATATTAAGAAAGCACTAGAACTAAAATAATATACTAATCCTTAACTTCTTATACCTAAAGAGTACTATAATCTAATTAATAAGTTTAAAAAAAAATTTATAGACTAATTAGCCCCATACTAAAATAAGTATAATTTTAAGATAGAACTTAAACCTAGTATAATACTAAAGTTTAGTCCGCTATACGGTATATTATAAAAAGAACTACTTATAATGTAATAATACCTTAATAAGCATCTAGAAAAAGGATTTATTTACCCTAGTTAATCTTTATTTGCCTTACCTATACTATTTATTAAAAAGCTAGGAGGAGGCTTAAGATTCTATATTAACTATTAAGCTCTAAACATAATTATAATTTAAAACTAATATCTAATTCCCCTAATTTAAGAGATGCTTAACTATTTAGTAAAGGTATAGTACTTTATAAAGCTTAATATAGTTACTACCTTTAATAAAATCTATATATATAAAAGAGATAAAAAGTATATAGCTTTTTATATATAATAGGGACTCTTTAAATACCTGGTAATGCTATTTAGCGTAAAGAACAGTCCTAGTGCATTTTAGCAATATATTAATAATACGCTTTATAAATTCCTTAATATATTTATTACTGCGTATATTAACAATATTTTAATTTACTTGTCCTCGCTTTCTAAATATTATAAATATATTAGAATAGTCCATAAACGCTTATAATACAATATTAAAAAATACAAGTTTTACGCGTCTAAGGTTATATACTTAGGCTTAATTATATCCTATAATAGAATTAAAATAGATCCTAAGAAAGTCGCTATAATTATAAACTAGGAAAGCCTTAGTAATATATAAAATATTTAAGGATTTTTAGGATTCGCAAATTTCTATTATTAATTTATTAACCACTTCTTAAAAACTGCTTAGCTATTAGTAAATCTAATAAAAAAGAATATAAAAATTAAATAGACCACTAAATATAAACAAGCTTTTAACAACCTAAAGCATTATTTTATAACTACTCTAATCCTTACCTACTTTAACCCTAACCTTAAATATATAATTAAAATAGATTTATCTAATCCTATATTAGGAGGAGTATTATTATAATATAATAAGAACGGCGAGCTATATCTAGTAGCCTTTCTCTCTTAGAAACTCATCTCTATTAAATTAAACTATAAGATATATAATAAGGAACTACTTATAATTGTTAAATGCTTTAAATAATAGTGTCCTAAGCTTAAAGGATTGTTATTCCTAATATATATATTAACGGACTATAAGAACCTATAGTACTTTATAACTATAAAGCAATTAATACAGCGCCAAATTTATTAAGCTAAATACCTCTTATAATTTAACTTTAAGATTATATACTAACTAGGTAAACTTAATTAGAAGCCTAATATATTAATATAATAATTATAGGACCTACCTATAAACGCTTTAGATAAATAGATTACAAATTAATTATAGATCTTATTGCTCCCTAAAAAAATTAAAAAATATACCCTATATTCCTAAATATAGAGCTTAATAAAAATAAATTAGAAATTAATAAATAGGATATAAATATTAATAAACTAATAGAGCACAAATATAAGGATAACCCCTGGGTAGTAGATATAATAAAAGTAATCTAAATAGGGAAATAATAATATAAGGATATTACACTTGCTAAATATAAAATCTATAATAACTAATTATACTATTAATAGAAGATAGTAGTCCTAAATTCCAAACCCTTATAATTTAAGATACTTAAACTTATATACAACTCTCCTATAATAGGACATCCTAGCCATATAAAGACGTATAAAATAGTTTAATAAGTGTATTACTGGCCTATAATGTATAACTATATGCGAAAATACATCTAAGTATATAGAACGTGCGTTTATAGAAAGACTTCTTATATAAAGAAATAAGGAGTACTTTAACTATTATTAATTCTAATACAAAGATAGCGTAATATCTTAATTAAATTTATAGTAGACCTACCTAATAGTAATAGATTTATAAATATTATAGTAGTAGTTAACTGCCTTATAAAAATATGGTATATAATTCCTATAGACTTAATTAACGCTATCTTAGTAGCTAAATATTTTGTTAAATATGTCTTTAAGCTATATAAACTTCTTAATTTAATAGTACCTAACTATAGAAGCCAGTTCGTTTTAGATTTCTAGTAAGCTCTATATAAATAATTAAGCATATAAATATAACTCTTAACTGTATTTTATTTAGAGATAGGGAGTTAAACTAAAGTTATAAATGCAATTATAGAATAATACCTATAAATATACTGCTCCTACCTATAAGACAACTAAAAAAAGTGGCTGCCTTTAGCTAAGTTTACTGCAAATAATATAATAAATAAATTAACAGGCGTAACGCTATTTTATATAACCTATAGATAAAACCCTTATCTTAGATTTAAACTTGTCGGTATCACCCGGGGGGGTACTGCAATTGCAATAAGTAGTTCTGGTTCTTGGTTTATTCGTGTCTTCTTTTCTTGTCTACCAAAAGAGAAAGAAAGGGGTAGTAAAGGTCGGGCTATCTATCGGGCCGTGGGTGGTCAGGTGACCTACGCTACGCCATACGGCCCCTGCCGCATACGCTCTGCGCGTAATGCAATTTACAACCTCTACTTGTATAGACAAAACTATAACCTAAAATTAATATAATAGGACCCATAATTAAGCGGATTTAGTTAATTAATGTGTATAACTTTTACTAATTAAATAAAACAGTTAACGGAACTACTATAAAGTAAATTAACGTATGCTTAAATAATATAGGAATGGCATATAAATAAAGAATAAGCTCCTACGTGGGATTTTAAAGAAGGTAATATAATTTACCTAAATATATAAAATATAAAGACTTAACAGCCCTTAAAGAAACTTAATTAGAAATTTATGGATCTATACTAAATTAAGAAAAAACTAAGCCTATATATATATAAGCTTAAACTACTAACTAAGATAAATATACATCTAATATTTTATATAAGCCTGCTATAACCTTTAAAGGGTAAACCTTTAACTTATAAAGTGCCGCTACTACCTCCTATAATTATTAATAACGGTAACAGTTCTTACTTTATTAACTTAATTAATAATATACAATAAAAAACATAATCTAAATAATTTAAACTTCTTATTAAGTGGAAAGGATATAAAATATAAACCTAAGAAACCTATAACTAGATTAAAGCTAACGCGCCTTCCTTAGTAAAAGAATTTTATAAGGACTGTCCTTTACGGCCTACTTTAGCTAGATAGATATAATATAAAGGTAAATAACTGCTACCTTGTCACGGAACCACACCGTAGGGGCCTCCATAGGAGAGCCCCGTGCTCTCGCGTACACCTCGCGTACAGCTTACGTCAGCTACGCGTAGGTATATCACCTCCTTACGCCCTTGACCCTTACAATCGATCGCGCAACGTCTTGTAGACTCCCCGAATACATACGTTCTGTAGCCATTGCCCCCGTCTCGTGACATTACGTTGCGCCTTTTTTATTACCGACGCTTAGCCTCTCCACAATCCTAAAGGCCTTACCTCCTTAAGGATTTGTCTCTCTTACTAATCTATCCTATTCTATAATTATGCCTTATAGCCCCCTGTCTACAAAGTCCCTTTATACTTTTAGTTTATATATATTTTTTAACCTACCTATAAGCAGAGCTCTTTTACCTGTAACGGGACTAGCCCAGTTATGATAAGAATGTCTTGGTGAAATACTTGACAAATAACTATTTGAAACTGTTTATAACTGTTTACAACTGTCTACAACTGTCTGCAACTGTCTGCGATTATCCGCCACAGTCCACCGTTTTCCACTAGCGCTATAACACTAAAGTCCATTAAAGACTGCCAAAGACCGCGTGCGTATATACGTACGCACCGACCACCAAGACCCTGACTATTTAATTATATAATTCTCTTATTATTCCTTTCTCTTCTTTATATAACATCTTATACTCTATAAGAGCTATATACCCTTAAATTTAGATAGAATTTATATTGTTCCTTTAAATCTTCCCTAAAGCCTCTTCGTACTCTTATACTACATTATATTAAAACAACTACTATTAAAATGGCAAATAAACCTAAATCCCCTTTAATAACTATAAGCATTATATCCCTAGTTAGGGAACAGTTAACCATAATGTAATAGTCCTTTACGGACGCCTTAGCTTAGTAGTAGGCTGTACTAGAAGACCAGCATCAGTAATTAATGGAAGCACTCTATAAAGAACTCCGCAACGTTAAGGCACTTATATTATAAACCCTAATAACAACACCTGTAAATAAGATTAAAATATTAGTACCTAAACCTAACCCATTAAATGCGAATACTAAACCAGTAATAGTAGCTTAACCTATATATATAATAAACCCAGTACCTACTATAAAATCTAAAAAGCTTCTTAATCCTCTAATGTTTAATAAAAACCGAAATAACCTATATCCCTTTATAACTAAGCTCTGTCTTAAACTTTTAATAAACTATAATTAATACCCTACTAAAGCTAGCAAGGTTAGCTATAGAATGTCTTATTTAAGTAAGGATGCTATATAAACTATAGATCCATTCTTCCGCAATAGCACTTTTATCAATTTTAAAATCTTTGTCTCTCTGCTAGATTAAATATATAATAACGCCAGCCGTAAATATACAGCTATTACCAAATTTAAAAACCTATAATAATGGAACTAAGATTTTACTAGCTTCTTTTTGGAATTTTTAGGCCTTATTAGCGAGCTGGATTAGAATAAAGCTACTAGAGTTGCTGCTCTTTAATAAGCTATTTTAGATAAGATTAGAGCCTAGTTAGTAGGTAGGGAACTACTAAAAAACCTATCTAAATTTGCTATAATGTGTTCACAAATTAATAAGGGCCTTTAATATAATAAATAGACTTATTCTCTAAAGCTAACTATACCTTATATTTAAAATATTATAAAACCGGTATATACCCTAAAGCGCGATCTATCTCTAAACCTAAAAGCCCCATATATAACCCTATAGACCTTAACGCCGTTTAATCTTATATACCCTTAGGAACCAATAAATAAAGAACTTAAGCTGTAAATAGAGAATGCTTTAGATGTGGTAAAAAAGGATATATTTAAAGATATTGCCAAACTTACCCTTTTAAAAAAGTCCGCTATAGTTCCTCTTAATCCTTAAATTATACCCGCTCTATAAATTATATTTAGTTGCTATAAAGCATTTTACCTTTAGTTAATTTAGAAAACAAATTATCCTAAGGCCAAGCTGCGCCTTAGGATAAAAAGTGGAAGAGTATAAGTGTTTAGGCTCTTCCAGCGCTAATATATAGCATAACTTGTAACAGTGCAAGTGTGGGTATTGAAAGAACGACTTAATTCTAAATCTATGGAAATCAAGTGAACTAAATACATGAAAGTAGACCCGGAACTCCGTAGTCTATGACTTAATATTTGACCGTATCCGAGACATACGAGGGTGGCGTCGATTGTGTCTCGGAGCCTCTTAGGCGACGGTCTCGTGTCTCAGCGTAGTGCTGGTGAACTGTTACATAACTCCCTTAATATACTTAGTGAAATTTAAATACTTAAAAAAAATAAAAGGAGGTATAAATTCTTATAATTTAACTTTAAGATTATATACCAACTAGGCAAACTTAATTAGAAGCCTAATATATTAATATAATAATTATAGGATCTACCTGCAAACGCTATAGATAAACGGATTATAAATTAATTATAGATCTTATTACCTCCTAAATATTTTAAAAAACAATATCTTATATTCCTAGATATAGAACTTAACAGAAATAAATTAAAAGTTAATAAATGGGAAATGGAAATTAATAAGCTAATAGAATATAAATATAAGAATAATATATAGATAATAGATATAATAAAAGCAATTTAAATAGAAAAATAATAGTATAAGGATATTATACTTACTAAATGCAAGATTTAAAATAACTAATTATACTATTAATAGAAGATAGTAGTTCTAAATTCCAAACCTTTATAATTTAAGATACTCAAATTTATATACAACTCCCTTATAGTAGGGCATCCTGGCCATATAAAGACTTATAAAATTATTTAATAAGTATACTACTAGCCTATAATGCACAACTATATATAAAAATATGTTTAAGTATATAGGATGTGCGTATATAGAAAGACCTCTTATATAAAGAAGCAAGGAGTACTTTAACTGCTACTAATTCTAATATAAAGATAGCGCAATATCTTAATTAACTTTATAGTTAACTTGCCTAGCAGTAATAGGTTTATAAATATTATAGTAGTTATTAACTATCTTATAAAAATACAATATATAATTCCTATAGACTTAATTAATGCGATATTAGTAGCTAAATATTTTAGTAAATATATCTTTAAACTATATAGACTTTCTAACTTAATAATATCTAACTATAAAAGCCAGTTTGTTTTAGATTTCTGGCAAGCCCTATATAAATAATTAAGTATTTAAACATAACTCTTAACTGCATTTTATCTAAAAATAGATAGTTAAACTAAAATTGTAAACATAATTATAAAACAATACCTATAAATATACTGCTCCTACCTATAAGATAACTAAAAGAAATAGCTGCCCTTAGCTAAGTTTACTATAAATAATACAATAAATGTATTAATAGGCGTAACGCCGTTCTACGCAACCTATAGATAAAACCCTTAACTTAGATTTAAACTATAACCCAAAATTAATATAATAGGACCTATAATTAAACAGATTTAGTTAATTAATATATTATTCATTCATTGCTTAATGTCTAATACGGATCCTATGTGGCCCACGCAGACTACTCCATATATAGGGGAAACTTGTAAGTTTACAGGAAGAAAACCCCTAATATATTAGGGGAGGAAAAACCCTATGAGCCACCTCAGTAGGATGAAAAACCCCAAATTGCCATGCCTGCACGTAGCAGCGGCCCTGCGGGCCTACAGCTACGTCCTCCTCCTTAGATGTTTTGAACTCCTTAGGAACCACTGCTTCCTTCTCTAGCTTATCCAAAGCTAGGGTTCACTACGTCCTAGCTAGGCCTTGCCAATTAATTGCCGTGTGCTTGTGCTTGTAGTTGTGTCCCGTATCTTAACCACCCCCTATATGCTATCTCTTGTTAACCATTACCATATACACCTTGCCTCCCCCCCCCCCCAAGGCCTATTAAAGGCGTAAGGGGGATTTATCCGTTCTACTATCCTAATACTGAAAGCCAAAAGCGGGATATATGTGTGTGTCTGGGTATCTTTTATGCCTAGGCCCTAGTCACTAGGCCCTCTCTAAGGGCACCACTCCATTAAGAGGAGACAAGGAAAACCGTACGGGGTTATCCAGCTGCCGGTTTCAGTAGTATTACGGCAGTACGGCAAGTAACCATATGCTCCGCGGGCAATCGCCCTAGGGGTTAGGAGGGGCCGTATATTTGCTCATTCGTTTATTCGTTCGCTCGTTTATTAATATAAGGTCGTTAATGCCTTCAACTGGGGGTTAGGGGATGTTATCAAATACTAAGCATCCATGTTAGATTGTATAGGTGCCCTAGATAGGAGAACAGCGTAGTAGTTGTCGTATTGTAGAGGGCCAACAGTAGTGGTTTTCAAGATCTTACCATCCGAAAATTTCTCACCACCGCCCTCAACGCCCACAACCACCACCAGGTCCTGTCCGCACGCTATACGACGTCTCTGCGTTGGCTCTAGGTCTGAACTTCAAAGACCCAGGTTTATAGCCGTCACCACGTACAGGTGCAGAGTCCGATTTCAACGGCCTAGTTAATTAATATATATAACTTTGCTAATTAAATAAAGCAGTTAACAGAACTATTATAAAGTAAATTAATATACACTTAAATAGTATAGAAACGACATATAAATAAAGGACAAGCTCTTATATAGGACTTTAAGGAAGGTAATATAGTTTACCTAAATATATAAAACCTATAGACTTAACGGCCCTTAAAGAAACTTAATTGGAAGTTTATAGGCCTATACTAAATTAAGAAGAAACTAAGCCTATACGCCTATAAGCTTAAACTGCTAACTAAGATAAAAATATACCTAATGTTTTATATAAGCTTATTGCAACCTTTAAAAGATAATCCTATAACTTATAAAGTGCCGCCGCTACCTCTTATAATTATTAACAATAATAATAGTTCTTACTTTATTAACTTAATTAATAATATATAATAAAAAACATAATCTAAACAATTTAAACTTCTTATTAAGTGGAAAGGATATAAAACACAAACCTAGAAAACCTATAATTAGATTAAGGCCAACGCGTCTTCCTTAGTAAAAGAATTCTATAAGGACTATCCTTTATAGCCTACTCTAGCTAGATAGATACAATATAAAGGTAAATAACTACTACCTAACATAAAGATATAAAATATAATAGCAGGAAACTCAAAATTAAAAAGAACTTAAAATATATTATAACGCTTATAATATAATAAGTTATAAATTCTTAACTAAATTAAATTGTTTTAAACCTTTGGCTAAAGGGGGGGTATTATAATAGGACTAGCCCAGTTATAGTAGGAATGTCTTAGTAAAACACTCAATAGATAACTATTTGAAACTGTTTACAACTATTTACAACTATCTGCGACTATCTATAACTATCTACAATTGTCCACTATAGTCTACTATTTTCCACTAGCGCTATAACACCGAAGTCCGTTAAAGACTGTTAAAGACCGTGTGTGTATATACCCACGCACTAACCACTAAGACCCTAACTGTTTAATTATATAATTCTCTTATTATTCCTTTCTCTTCTTTATATAACGTCTTATACTCTACAAGAGCTATATACCCTTAGATTTAGATAGAATTTATATTGTTCCTTTAAATCTTCCCTAAAGCCTTTTCGCACTCTTATACTACCAGAACTTTGCTGTATAAGTAAGAACTACTAAGGACCTTTTTACTAAAATCCGCAGTATAGAGTAATTGCTTAACTATAAGGGATCTTTTAGACCCTTACTTAGGTGCATACCTAGGGGCTTTTAGGAGCTCTACCTAGTCTTTTATATCTCCTTACTAAAGCCTTATAAGTTATACCCTAGGTTTTAACCCCTAATAGTAAAAGAGCTTAAGAAAGGCAGCTAGAAAGTAGAAGTAATTATCGCCTACTAGGATTATACGAGATAACTATAGTACCTTATTAAATGGCTAGAATAGCTAAATAAGTATAATAAATGGAAATATAAGATAGAACTTAAAAATTATTAATAACTATTAGATAAGTACTGTAAGCGGAATACCCTAACCTTATAGCTGTTAAGGCTGTAAGGGCGCGAAGAGGCTTTGGGGAAGATTTAAAGGAACAAATATAAATTCTATCTAATCTAGGGGTATATAGCTCTTGCAGAGTACAAGACGTTGCGTAAAGAAGAGAAAGGAATATAGGAAACTTATAACTAAATATTCGTGGTCTTAGTAGCAGACGCATAGGCACAAGCCCACGCGGATTTTAATAGGTTTTAACTAAATTCCATTACATTAGTGGAATTTAGTGGAGACTAGTGGAAATTAATTAAGTTGGCGGAATTTGGCAGAATTTAATTAACTTAGCAGAATTTAGCAGAATTTAATTAAAGTGTCGGAATTTATCTGTTAAGTGTTTCACTAAGACATTCCTACTATAACTGGGCTAGTCCTATTATAGTACCCCCCCTTTAACCAAAGGTCCAAAACAATTTAATTTAGTTAAGAATTTATAACTTATTACCTTATAAGCGTCGTAATGTGGTTTAAGTTCTTTTTAATTTTAAGTTTCCTACTATTATATTTCGTGTCTTTATATTAGGTGGCAGTTATTTACCTTTATATTATATCTATCTAGCCAGAGCAGGCCGTAAAGGATAGTCTTTATAGAATTCTTTTACTAGGGAAGGCGCGTTAGCCTTAACCTATTTATAGGTTTCCTAGGTTTATATTTTATATCCTTCCCACTTAATAAGAAGTTTAAATTGTTTAGATTATATTTTCCATCACATATTATTAATTAAGTTAATAAAGTATAAACTATTACCGTTGTTAACAATTATAAGAGGTAGCGGCGGAATTTTATAAGTTATAGAATTATTTCTTAAGGGTTGCAGCAAGCTTATATAAAACATTAGGTATATTTTCATTTCAGTTGGCAGTTTAAGCTTATAGGCGTATGGGCTCAGTTTCTTCTTAATTTGGTATAGGCCCGCAAACTTCCAATTAAGTTTCTTTAAAGGCCATTAAGTCTTTAGGTTTCGTGTACTTAGGTAAGCTATATTACCTTCCTTAAAGTCCTATACAGGAGCTCGTCCTTTATTTACATGCCATTCCTATAATATTTAAGCGTATATTAACTTACTTTATAACAGTTCTATTAACTACTTTATTTAATTAGCAAAGTTACAAAGGAAATAGCAATGGAAGGCAAAGGGGCGAGTAACAGGCGCCCCCTAATAACTCTACAGGAGTAGAGTACAGTGTGTGATACTAGCGCGTCCGTAGGTTTGTTACGGCAGCAGTGGTTCCCAAGGAGGTCAAAAAGTAAGGTAGTAGAGCACCACTGGTGACTCGCAGGCGACTCGCAAGCGAGCCCCAAAAGGCGGGGAGACGGATCACGGGGTTTTCTCAAATAGAGTTTTCTCCCCATATGTATATAAGGAGTAGTCCGCGTGGGCCCAACAGGGATCCGAATCGGACGTTAAGCAATGAATAATAATAGTTAAATATTATTATATTAGGAAGTCTATGTAGCTTAAAAATGTACTTAACAAAACATTTAGCTACTAATATTGCATTAATTAAGTCCATAGGAATTATATATTACATTTTTATAAGATAGTTAACTACTACTATAATATTTATAAACCTATTACTACTAGGCAAGTCGACTATAAAGTTAATTAAGATATCGCGCCATTTTTGTATTAGGATTAGTAGCGGTTAAAGTACTCCTTACTTTTTTATATAAGAGGTTTTTCTATATACGCACATCCTGCATGCTTAAACGTATTTCTATATATAGTTGTGCATTATAGGCCAGTAATATACTTGTTAAATAATCTTATAGGTCTTTATACAGCCAGGATGTCCTGCTATAGGGAAGTTGTATATAAATTTAAGTATCTTAAATTATAAAGGTTTGGAATTCGGAACTATTATCTTCTATTAATAGTACAATTAATCATTTTAAATTTCGCATTTAGCGAGTATAATATCCTTATACTATTATTTTCCAGTTTGGATTGCCTTTATTACATCTACTATCTATATATTATTCTTATATTTATATTTTATTAGCTTATTAATTTCCATTTCCTATTTATTAACTTCTAATTTATTCCTATTAAGTTCCGTATCTAGAAATATAGGATATAGTTTTTTAAAACGTTTAGGGGGCAGTAAGGTCTATAATTAATTTATAATCTATTTATCTAAGGCGTTTATAGGTAAGTCCTATAATCATTATATTAATGCGTTAGGCTTTTAATTAAGTTTACCTAGTTAATACATAATCTTAAAGTTAAATTATAAGAGGTATTTAGCCTAATAAATTTGGCGCTGTATTAATTATTTTATAGTTATAAAGTATTATAGGTTCTTATGGTCTGTTAACACGCGTATTAAAAACAATAATCCTTTTAGCTTGGGACGCTATTGTTTAAAGCATCTAACAATTATAAGCAGTTCCTTATTATATATCTTATAGTTTAATTTAGTAGGGGCGAGTTTCTAGGAGAGAAAGGCTACTAGATATAGTTCGCCATTCTTATTATATTGCGATAACACTCCCCCTAGTGCATAATCTAATAAGTCCGTTTTAATAATATATTTAAGATTAGGGTTAAAGTAAGTAAGGATTAGAGCAGTTATAAAGTAATATTTTAAGTTATTAAAAGCTCGTTTGCATCTAGCGGTCTATTTAAATTTTATATTTTTCTTTATTAGGTTTACTAACGGCTAAGCAACTTCTAAGAAGTGGTTAATAAATCATTAATAGAAATTTACAAATCCTAGAAATCCTTAAATGTCCTATATATTACTAGGGCTTTCCTAGTTTACAATTACAGCGACTTTCTTAGGGTCCATTTTAATTCCATTATGGGATATAATTAAGCCTAAGTATATAACCTTAGACGTATAGAACTTGCATTTCTTAATATTGCATTATAAGCCTACGTCTTATAAGCGTTTAAGGACCATTTTAATGTGTTTTTGATATTTAGAAAGCAAGGATAAGTAAATTAAGATATTATTAATATACGCGGTAATAAATACATTAAGGAATTTACAAAGCGTATTATTAACGTATTACTAAAATATACTGGGACCGTTCTTTACGCTAAACAGCATTACTAGGTATTTAAAGAGTCCCCATTATATACAAAAGGCTATATACTTCTTATCTCCCTTATATATACAAATTTTATTAAAGGCAGTAATTATGTTAAGCTTTATAAAGTACTATACCTTTACTAATTAATTAAGCGTTTCTTAAATTAAGGGAATTGGATATTGGTTTTAAATTGTAATTATATTTAGAGCTTAATAATTAATATAGAATCTTAAGCCTCCTCCTAGATTTTTAATAAATAGCATAGGTAAGGCAAATAGAGATTAACTAGGGCGAATAAATCCTTTTTCCAAATACTTATTAAGGTATTATTGCATTATAAGCAGTTCTTCTTATAATATGCCATATAGCGGACTAAACTTTAGTGTTATACTAGGCTTAAGTTCTATCTTAAAATCATGCTTCTCTTAGTGTGAGGCTAGTTAGTCTATAAATTGTTTTTTAAACTTATTAATTAGGTTATAGTACTCTTTAGGTATAAAAGGTTAAGGATTAGGATACTGTTTTGGTTCCAGTGCTTTCTTAATATCTTCTATAGTTATAGCAAAGATTTTATAATCTTATCTTTTTACTAATAAGATAAAAGGCGTAGCCTATATTATATAGATTTTAAGAGGGTTTAACATAACATCTTTACATTCTTTACTTTAATTAGCAGTTATAAATTTATTATATTAGCTCAAGGTTTATAGCAAGGGTAATTTATATTATATTAAATTTAAATAGTTATATGCATGTTTATAGGGCAAATGGTTTTTTAAGCAATAACTTTAGTAGTAGGTTGTACGGAACATTAGTATTTCTTTAACCCAGCTAATTAAAGGGTTATATTATTTTAGCTATCTATATCTAAGTATTATCTTATAGTGCTTTAAGGGTATTATAAACAAGGAAATATATTTAAGGTATTTACCTATTCACAATTTTATAAGAGCATAGTGCGTTATTTTGCTATATATTAAGGGTTTACCATTAAAGCCTTATAGGCCTTAGGGTTTATTAAGTTTCTTTAAATTTGGGCGTTAAGTTTTCGCGTAGTTTGTATTAATAAAGCCTATGCTAGTAGCTCCACTATTTATAAGGATTTATACTTCCTTCTATTTTCTAAGTATTTAAATTTCGCCAAGTATATTAAGGGAGTTGTATTATATATTAGCGCTAAAAGAGCCTAGACACTTATACTCTTCCACTTTTTATTCTAAGGCGCAATTTAGCCCTAGGATAATTTGTTTTCTAAGTTAACTAAAAATAAGGTGCTTTATAACGTCTAAGTATAATTTATAGCGCGGGTATAATTTAAGGAATAAGTATGGCTTAAAGAACAGGTATAATTTAAGGATTGGGTACAACTTAAGGATCAGGAGGAACTACAGCAGACTTTTTTAAAAGGGTAAGTTTGGCAATATTTTTAAATATATCCTTTTTTACCGCATCCAAAACATTCTCTATTTATGGCTTATGTTTTTTGTTTATTAGTTCCTAAGGGTGCATAGAATTGGGTGGCATTGAGGTCTATAGGGTTATATATAGGGCTTTTAGGTCTCAGAAAAGGATCGCGCCTTAAAGCATATACTGGTTTTAAGGAGTTTTAAACATAAGGTGTAGTTAACTTTAGAAAATAAGTCTGTTTGTTATATTAAAGGTCTTTATTAATTTATTAACATATTATAGCAAATTTAGATAGGTTTTTTTAGCAGTTCTCTACTTACTAACTAGGCTCTAATTTTATCTAAAATAGCTTATTAAAGAGCAGCAACTCTAGCGGCTTTATTTTAATCTAGCTCGCTAATAAGACCTAAAAATTCCAAAAAGAAGCTAGTAAAGTCTTAATTCCGTTATTATAGGTTTTTAAGTTTAGTAACAGCTATATATTCGCGGCTGGCGTCATTATACGTTTATTCTAGTAGAGAGATAAAGGTTTTAAAATTAACAAAAGTGCTATTGCAGAAGAATGGATCTATAGTTTATACAGCGTCCTTACTTAAATAAGATATTCCATAGCTAACCTTGCTAGCCTTAGTGGTATATTAATTATAGTTTATTAAGAGTTTAAGATGGAGCTTGGTTATAAAGGGATGTAGGTTATTTTAGTTTCTATTAAATATTAGAGGATTAGGGAGCTTTTTAGATTTTATAATAGGTACTAGGTTTGCTACAGGTGTAGGTTAAGCTACTATTACTAGTTCAGTGTTTGCGTTTAACATATTAGGTTTAGGTACCGTTATTTTAATCTTATTTATAGGTGTTGCTATTAGGGTCCTTAATGTTAATGCCTTAACATTATAGAGTTCTTTACGGAGTGCTTCCATTAATTGCTAGTGCTGGGCTTCTAGTACAGCCTACTGCTAAGCTAAGGCGTCTATAAAGGCCTATTATATTATGGTTAACTGTTCCCTAATTAGGGTTATAATACTTATAGTTATTAAAAGGGATTTAGGTTCGTTTACCATTTTAATAGTAGTTGTTTTAATATAACGTAATATAAGGGCGCGAAGAGGCTTTAGGGAAGATTTAAAGGAATAAATATAAATTCTATCTAATCTAGGGGTATATAGCTCTTATAGAGTATAAGACATTGCGTAAAGAAGAGAAAGGAATATAGGAAACTTGTAACTAAATATTTGTGGTCTTGGCAGCAGACACATAGGCACAAGCCCACGCGGATTTCAATAGGTTTTAACCAAATTCCATTATATTAGTAGAATTTAGTGGAGACTAGTGGAAATTAATTAAGTTGGCGGAATTTAGCAGAATTTAATTAACTTGGCAGAATTTAGCAGAATTTGATTAAAGCGTCAGAATTTATCTGTCAAGTGTTTTACTAAGACATTCCTACTGTAACTGGGCTAGTCCCGTTACAAAGGCTAGCCTTTAGCTAGCCCTTAGTACCTCCTTATAAGCTCCTTAGGCCTACAGCCCTTCCCTCCTTATTAGTTCGTCTTTATATAAGGTATTGCTATACCTACCTTTATTACCATATCGTCCTCTTCTATTAACTCTCCTTATAACTTATACTTGGCTTACCTACTCCCTACTATACACCTAGGCAATAGCCTTACATTTAAACCAATTCTATACCCTTGCGGGTAGTAGCCGGCAGCAAGCTAAGGGCTCCGCCCTTAAGCAATTTCACATTTTACGATCCTCTATTTTTACCTAGGACGACTGCGTATACTATAGGAGCAGGTACACCAGCGGGCGCCTGGCGGATCGTACCTGCATAATGGTATTAGAAACAGATTAGGTCCTCTACCTTTCTAAAAAGATCGCATATGCTACAGAGTAGCTATACCAGCAGATATCTGGCAGATTGCATCCGCATATTATAGTTGGATAGATATGGATTAGGAGAAGGAAAGGAGATAGTAGCTACCTAGCCAAAGGTTAGGAGCTATCTAGGTCGTACGCGATTATCTTCTAAGGCAATTGGTATACCTGCATATAATTAAGTGCAATGGTGCAGCTTTGCCCCAACGGCAACCTAAAGGTAATTTGATTGCTATTTAAAGGCTTTCTAGCAAAAGTTAAGGGGGGTTATACGCGATTAGCTAGCAATACTCTAGGCTAACTATGGATTGCTGCGACGCAAGCAGGTTCCACTAATAGAGATTAGAAGGTTAAACGCTATTAATAAGATATAGCTACCTTGGAGGCTATCTAACTGCTATTTAATGGCTATCTAAAGAACTGACAGCTAGCTTTTAAAGCTATAGCTACTACCCTTACTTCTAGATTAAATGCAACCTTAAGCTACGGCTTATTAAGATTATAGGTGGTCTTATAAGCTGCTACTTACTTTAAGAGCTACAGCTCTTAGATTGTTCGCGATTGCTTAGGGGCTACGGCTCTAACCCGGAAAGTTTCCGGTTATTAGCTAAAGGGCTACCAAGACTTAACTGTAGGCGGTTGTCTCTCAGAGCTACGGCTTACCTTAAGCTATAGCTTAGAGATCCTATATAATCTCGTAAGCTGTGGCTTACCTTAAGAGCTTCGGCTCTAAAATCCTATGTAATCTTTTATGGAGCTACGGCTCCAATCTGGAGACTCTCTAGCTACTAGCCTAAGGGCTGCCAAGACTTAACCGTATGTGGTTGTCTCTTCTTAAGCCATGGCTTAAGCTTACTAATATCTCTCTAAACCCCTTCTGGGACGAACCCTTATAATCTCCCTCTACTGTAAGGTAATGGCGATTAGGGGCCGACCGTAAAAAGGGGAGGGGTAATACTCGCAAAGAGCTACGGCTCGCTTAAGAGCTTTAACTTAGAGATCCTATGTAATCTTGTAAGCTGCGGCTTACTTTAAGAGCTATAGTTTGCCTAAGAATTGGCGACGGCTTATTAAGTTACGGCTTTAATCTATAGCTGCGGCTAGATTAAAAAAGCTACGGCTTTAAGATTAATTAAAACGCGATTAAATCTTACCCTACTAGCGGACACTCTTTTCCTTCCTAAAAGACCTTTTTTCCCACTGGGTTTTGGTTATAGGTTAAGGTTTTTATTAAGGCTGCTTAGTTGCTTTAAGAGCTATAAAACAGTTCGCCTAAGAGAATGGCAGTGGCTTAAAGATCCTACGCGATCTCTTAAGCTACGGCTTAAACTTTGCCAATACAACTCCGTTATAATAGTGTAATTCAGAAGGAAGGAAACACGCATATGTGCTATTTGGCCATTACTTCCTTATAAAAACTAATTATGCGACCGGGGGAAGGTAATTAGGAGCTATATCTCTAACTTAGAGACTTTTCAGCTGTTAGCCAAAGGGCTGCCAAGACCTAATCGCAGGCGATTATCTCTTTAAGATTGATTATATGCGATTAAGTCTTACCTTACTAGCAGACGCTCTTTTCCTTCCTAAATAGGCCTTTTTTTCCTACTGGGTTTTAGCTATAGGTTAAGGTTTTTATCAAGGCTGCTTAGCTAGTTTTTCTCCCTATTTCCTATTTCCCTATATAAGCAAGGCTTTGGCACTTCTTACCTTTTTATATATAGAAATTAATTTATTTAGGTATATAGGCTAGGGGCCAGCCCTAACAGAGGGGGGGGGGCAATATAAGGGATCTTTTAGACCCTTACTTGGGTGTATACCTAGGGGCTCTTAAGAGCTGCTAAGGCTAGCCTTTGGCTAGCCCTTGGCACCTCCTTATAAGCTCCTTAGGCCTATAGCTATTAGATAATCTATATTCTCTAAAGGCGTGGGTTACGTGTATGAGTTATATATACGGAGCCCGTGCACTATAAAGTCTCTTTATAGCTTAAAGCCCTAGGGGCTCATTAGAAGCATTAATTAATTAACTAACCCATTTTATTAATGAACAGTTCTATATAAACTATTTAACAGTTATAAGCCTGGTCTGCCGACTTAAGAAGCTATTCAGCTATTACTCAATCATTTAAAGAAATTCTACCTCATTGTTAGACTTTGACACCTTATTATTAAAGACGCAGACTCTAATAGAAATCCTACCTTAATTGTTACAGGACGAGATTCCACCTTAATCGTTATAGGACGATCCTAATAATAAGGACAATCCTAACAACAAAATACCATCTTAATTCCTTCTTTGCCTATCAGTTAAATAACTCCACTAATATTAAGTTTATTAATTATAATCATCCTTAATAAGCCAGAAGACTGGGAATAATGGCTATAGCAACTCCGAGCGCTTATAGATTAGCAAATTTGGGCCTATATTAACCTAGCCACAGAAGTACCTTAAGAAGGTCTACTTAAAAAACTACCTTATCTAAAGGTTACAAATTTTAATAAGAATGCAACCTTATATATATAGCTCTTAATAAATTAATAGAAAGCGTATAAGAATAGCAGACAGTACTATAACTAGGATATAAAGTATTTCCTAAGATAGGAAGATTATGTTTAACATATCCGCACCTAGATTACGTCTATAGTATTAATTTAGAAAAAGCTACTGCTTAACCCTTCCTTAACTATTAAAGAATAGCTATCTTAGTTAAAGGAGAACACAGAACCTATCTTATTATTTATTAGGAAGAAGGTATAATACTAGTACACGGAAGCCCTTAAGGGGGTTAAATAGTTATTAAAATTAAACTAATAGCTAGATTAATTGGAACACGCAATACTACTAAGAGAGAAGTATAAAATCCCTTAAATATCCGATAGAATTTAGCTTTAAGATTTAGCAGAAGTTATTTAACCTTTTAGTAACGCCTACTGTATAAAATATACTACTAAGTTAAATAAATCTTAAAAGTTAAGATCTTTTAAATACTATAGAGTAGTAAAGGAGCTATAAGAAGGACTTAGAACACCCTTAAAGAAAGCCAATACTACTATAAGAGGAAGTACTTTTAATGTAGACTTCGCAAAGTAAGCTATTAAGGATTACTCTAATACTACTAAAGGTTTATAAAGAGGAAGGGCCTTAGTATATAATAGACGCTTAAAGAGAGCTAGGATACTAGTGGATAAGGAGACGTTCTGTAAGAAGCTAATGCCTAAGTACTTAGCGTGCGGAATACAAGGATACTCCCTTTAGGACTATTAGTGTTTATTTAAAGATAAGAGACCTACAGGAGTTATAATAGGAGATGCTTACATTAATAGGGCACTAAAAAAGGTAAAAAAGAATAAGAATCTCGCTAACTAAGTTATAAAGATTAGACTTAAAGAATAAGAAGATAAGGTTTAATAACGATAGGATAAGAGCTAGAAGATAGTTAAGATTAAGGGAGAAGCTAATGTAATATTTCTAGAATCGTATTACACCAGTTAACTCTATCTACTAAAGCTATTAACTATTCTTAACTTAGGAACCACTCTCTATATCTTTAATAACCTTTCTTATTTTTATAATTTTAGGAAAGCTCTAAAATATAAATATATTATTGCCGGCAGCTTAGAAGTGCCTATACTAGGCTATAGCAATATTACTATCTAAGTTATAAAACTAGACAAGAGCAAGGAAATCCTATGTCTTAAGGACATTACCTTTTATATAGACTTTAATATAAACCTAGTATTATTCCATCTACTTTAAAAATAAGGGTACTACTAGGATAATAAAGGAGACAATAATCTTCTAGTTTGGAAGGATAATACAATCCTATATTAAATAGAAGAACGTTACGGATAATAGACTATTAAATATGTCTAACTAAGAAGTCTATTAGCGTTTAATATAAGCCGATTGCTGTACCGCTAATAGAAGTATAGAGTATTATTAAGAGACATTCGTCTAGATTTAAAAGGTAATATATGTCTATAGTATCTGCGTCTAGGTTATCTAGGACCTATAAGCCTTTACTATTTAGGTCTTAACGCCTTAGGAGTTAAGCTTTAAGGCCTAAAGATAATGGAATATTAACATTGCAGTCTTGCTAAAATTAAGCATTAGGTCTTATAAAGGTTCTTAAAATAGAATATTAATAAACCTTATCTTAACCTCTATATTAACTAAACTAACCTTAAAAAAGCACATGCTAGATTTGTATAAGTTATACTCATCCATAATACCTTTTTAGGAAGAACCTTTCCGTATTTTATAATAACGCATAGTAAGGAGAAGGAGACACTATAAATACTTAATAATTTCATCTAATGGATTTGTTTGAGGTATAACCTTAAAGTTAACACTATTAGATTAGATAATAAGCTAGGGAGAAGAAGAACCCTTAAATGGCTACAGACTTAAGGGATTATATTTAAGCCTTTAGCGCCATATACCTAAGCTTAAAATAATACCACTAAACGCTTAAGGGGTGTAATTATTAAGAGAGCATAAGTAATAAGAATTAATACTAATCTACTACACAACCTATAGAACAAGATAGTTAACTATATAGTCTACCTTTAAAATCAAACGCTATAGGAAAGTAATAGTTAGAAATTACTATATAAGAGGTTTTATACCTTTCTAGCCAATAGGAGATTAAGAAAGCCGGAACTAGCGTATCTAAAAGCCTACGGCTGTAGGGTGTATGTAATAACGTTGGACACCTAACTAAAGAAGAAAAGGCTAAGCAAGCTAAATCCGTAAGCCTATATTGGCTACCTTATTAGCTATAACTCTACCAATATCTATAGGATCTAGATCCTATATAAAGGTATTATTATCTCTACTAGGGACGTTATCTTTAATAAAAAGATGTTCTTTAACGGCAAGCAAATGGATATCTTAAAGGACCTATACGCTAAATTAGACACGCTGATTAAGAAGATTTAACTCCCTAATGCCCTAACCAAAAATAAGGTTCTTCTAGAAGATAATAAAGAAGTATTTAAACCGTTAATTTAAGAGGAAGATAACAACGTTAATAAGCTAGTTTAAACCTTTAATAAATTAGCAGATCTTAAGCTTATAAGAGCTTTTAAAGATGCGTATTATATACTACCTCTAACAGAAGAAGACAAAGAATCTCCATATGCCTTTTACGTTAAGTATCCTACAAAGTTAGATATATAAGGTACTAATTAGGACATTATCAGCTAAGTAGGAGATAGGGTTTATACTTAGGGAGTATTTAACAACTTAGTTAAAGACCCATTTAAGGAAGCCTACAATAATAGGTTTAAAGACTTTATTACTAAAAGGATTACTTTAGCCTATTATAGCGCCTTCTTAATAGGAAGGAAGTTTAACCTTAATAGTTAACTTAATAATAGTAAGCTAAATTTAGGTAGAATACGCGATGTTAGATTATATAGGAAGAACTTACCTTCGCTACCTTGGTTAATCTAGGACCTTAATACGCACCCTCTTTAAGATTAGTTCTAAAAGGCTTAATAAGCCTACCTTTAATCCCATTATTAAATGACGTCATTTTAAGAAATAGATAAGAAGTATATAAAGGGACAACAGACCCTTAGCTTAATGTGGGTATTCGTCTATAAGATGGACAAGTATAAATTCCTTTAGAAATATAAGGCACGCTTAGTAGTATATAGAAATTAATAGGCCCTAGGAGACCTACCTATAAAAGCTACTATATTAGCTAGTACGACCTTCTAAACCCTTATGGCGATTACTATAAAATTCAACCTAGAGATAATATAGATAGATACAGTTAACGTGTTTATTTATTGTAATTTTAATAAGGTTATCTATATAAAGCTACCACTAGGGTTTAATAAAGGAAAGACAGATAAAGTACTGCGCTTAAAAAAAGCCCTTTATGGACTATAACGATCCCCTCTATTATGGCAAAAGAATCTGATAAGCTTGTTAAACAAATTAGGGTTTAAAAAGGTTCCTTAAGAGCTGTGCGTTATACTAAAAGAAGGAATAGTTATCTTCTTCTATATTAATGATATTGTCTTCTACTACCAAAAGACAGATAAAAAGAAGGCTTAAGAAGCAATTAAGGAGCTAAGTAAAGAATACTAGATAAGTACCCTTAGAGAGCTAAAATGGTTCCTAGAAATCTATATACTATATAATTATAGCTAGAGGCTCCTATAGCTATTCTAAGAAGCCTATATTAAGAAGATAGCTAACTAGTATAAGATAGATCTTAAAGGGCGTCTTCTAGATACTCCTATGGCAGAATTAAAACTCCTCCCTACTAATTACCAATTAATCTATTTAACGCGTCCATCCCCTAATACAGACCTATTAGTCCGTCCTATATCCCTACCAGCCTCTATAATACTATATTAGAGAAAATTGGGTTTAGTACTCTATGTAGCCACTATAACGCGTCTAGATATTGCTTTTATAGTATTATAGCTAGTAAGGTTTAATTAGAACCCAAGCCAAGAGCACTATTAAGCGGTAGACAGAGTAATCTAGTACCTATATAGCATAAGAAGCAGAGCAATCTGCTATAGAGGAGATAAGGAAGGAAGGAACGATAGAGGGAGAGATAAAGTAATACGCAACAAAGGACGAGATAACGGAAGAGACGGTAGAAGTAAAGCGCAATTATTTATCTGTATTAGTGATGCATTATTTACAGACAACTCTATTAATAGAAAAAGCTTATAAGGATATATTATAAAGCTATTTAAGGGGGCCAATCGCCTGGAGAGCAAATAAGTAGGGTATGGTTATAACGTTAAGTATAGAAGCCGAGTTGTTAGCCTTATTACAGAGAGTAAAGGAAGCTATCTTTATTAGTAGGTTATTTAAAGCAATAACGTTACAACTAAACGAGCCCTTAATTATTAAATGTAATAATACCTAGACGCTTTAACTAATTATAAAAGATATGGTAAAGCTAATTACAAAGCTCTAATATATTAATATCTATTAATACTAGCTATGTTAGGAATACGCAATAAGACAAGTATAATTTTAATAGACAGTGACGAAGGAGATAATTGCTGATAAACTTATAAAGGCCCTACCTAAGTAGAGGTTTTAAAGCTTTATTAATATAATCAGAATGGTGGATATTAAGGAGCGGCTAAATAAGGAGAAGTAACTGGAGAACTTAAGGGACAGTATTAGAGCAAGACAGAAGGATTTAGATAAGATTATGGTTTAATTAACTCATTAATGGACACGAGAAGGTGGTTAGCTTTAACCTTAAAGAGCTTAAGGCTAAGGGGGTGTATTAGATAATCTATATTCTCTAAAGGCGTGGGTTATATATACGAGTTATATGTACGGAGCCCATGTACTATAAGGTCTCTTTATAGCTCAAAGCCCTAAGGGCTTATTAGAAGCATCGATTAATTAATTAGCCTATTTTATTAATAAACTGCTCTATATACACTTTGTAATAATAGCCCTTCCCTCCTTATTGGTTTGTCTCTATATAAGGTATTACTATACCTACCCTTATTACTATATCGTCCTCTTCTATTGACTCTCCTTATAACTTATGCTTAGCTTGCCTACTCCCTACTATACACCTAGGCAATAGCCTTATATTAACACCATAAAGCTTGCAGAAGATCGCGTAGTCGGTAGTAGCAGATTTTTACGCTTAAAGCGCAGTTATAGTATAGGCTCTATAGGGTTAGGTTTAGAAAACAGAATCTAAAAAAGGCAAGGCTTTCCTAAGTAAACTCCTAGGGAGACTACTTAATAGCTAGATGGCTCTAAGGACCCCTAAGACGCTAGTGCTACGCATATATATTATAAGAAGAACGCAGATAGCAACTATAAAGAATACTAGCAGTAAGCTGCTATAGATAAAGTCTAATTATTAGGTAGATCTATCTGTAACCAGGGTCCTTTAACTAGAATCCTTAACCTACTAGTAACCTACTAGTAGTAACCTGTACTAATAACTTTATATATATATTAGGTACTAGGCCTGTCTATAACTAGGGTCCTTAACTAGAATATATAACCTACTAGTAACTTACTAGTAGTAACCTATGCTAATAATATATATATTATTCTATAGAGGCTTAAATAATATATACCCTAAACGTATACATTATATAGGTGTATTGCGACTTAACGTTAAAATAGGAAGAAGACTTAGATACTATATACCTCTAAATATATACCTTATATAGGCGTATTACGACCTAATAATAACAACCTTGTAAGGAACCTGTATATCATATATTACCTTATTAGTACTAACTTTGCGTAGAGTCTTATGCTATAATAAGTAATAGTAGTGACTTCCCTAGCTAAAACAGCTTTAAGGAACACCCCTAAGTGTAACGGGCTCGTATAAATGCTTCTAAACCGAAGCTTATAGATTGCTACTATATAAGAATACTAAGCTAAGGAGAAGAAGGAGACTAGTAGAGACTGGCAAGATATAAAGGGTTGTCAAGGCGCTAATAGTAAGCGAGCTAATAGCAACTTGGCAGAATATGGCAGAACTTAACAGATTGCCCAGAAAACGGTAAGTTGCCTAGGAAATGGCAAATTGCTGTAAGTTGCCGTAAATTGCCTAGGAAATGGTAAAGTAGCAGGTAACACGCTCTAGCACCATTATATTACCCCCCCCTCCTAAAAAAGCCTGCCCTTAGGCTTTGTCTAAGTTCTTTATTATTGTCTAAATTATTATAGTTATCTAACCCCTCTTCTTAGCATTTAATCTAGCTGTTTAACTTGCGTGGTGTTCTAGGGAGGTCTAGGTAGACTAGGTGGAAATCTTATAGCTTATAGGGAGAGTACTTAAAATTAGATGCGGGGTACCATTCTAGGTCTTTATTATGACCTACCTAGCTTACACGGTATTTTAAGGTACCACAGTCCTTCTTAACTGCTAAGATCTCTTTAACTTCCTATTCTTTATCCTCTGCAATCTAAATTGGTGGTAGGGGGTTATTGTACTATCTAGGCAATGGGTCGTCCGCGGCCTTCCACAGTTAGTCTAGAGAGAAGATAGGGTAGATCTTTATTAACTTTGGTAGCTTAACCTTCAAAGAGTGCCTTACCTTCTTAAGGATTTTATAGGGGCTAGCTATTTAATAGTCTAGCTTGCGGCTTGGCCTCTAGGTTTTCTAGTTCTTTATTAACATCTATACCTTATCTCCTATATAGAAGTCTACCTTGTAATAATATTAGTTTATATCAGCCTCTTTCTTCTCTTATACCTTTTTTATAATTGCTTAGACAGTCTCCTAGGCTCTGTGTATTTTCTTAGTGAATGCCTGGGCCTCTTTATAGCTAAGGCGTTTATAGGCCGTTATAGGTCCTATAGGTCTATCCCAATTAAAGGATGTTCTTGGCTTATATCTATAGAGTAACTTAAATAGTAACATTCCTATGCTATTATAAGGGAGCGTAAGCTGTGCGTAGTCTATTATAGGTAGTAGTTCCAACTAGTTGTCCTAGTAATAATTAATAAAGGGGCGAAGTTGCTGGTTAAGGTATTAGTTTATAATCTTGGTTTAGCTATTAATCTAAGGGTGGAATATAGTAGAGAGCTTAATCTTAATTTTAAGAATGCGGCAGAATTTGTTCTAGAAGTCTAATATAAATTAGGGTCTATAGTTAGAGATAATTAATTTAATAATTATAATAATAATTATTCATTGCTTAACGTCCGATTCGGATCCCTATTGGGCCCACGCGGACTACTCCTTATTTACATGTGGGGAGAAAACTCTATTTGAGAAAATGAGAAAACCCCGTG
>Ga0307507_10003060_pt1 | contig 33436 bp, 28 predicted proteins | sample 7_EM_MG_FD_207223 | JGI IMG/M metagenome (GOLD analysis project Ga0307507, IMG submission 207223) | Populus trichocarpa ectomycorrhiza microbial communities from riparian zone in the Pacific Northwest, United States - 7_EM | ecosystem: Host-associated > Plants > Roots > Unclassified | place...
TTGGTTGCGAGATAGGGCGCAGCTGACTCGGACGAGTCAGCTGATGGATTTCACACTATGACTCACTATGAGTCATGAGTCGCGTGACGCGAGGGAATGAGTCACGCAGGGTTAGGGTTGAGGGAAAAACCCCTATATAAGGGCACCCTCGGGGCATGAGATTTGGGTTCTTCACGCAACCATCTAAGTTCTTTCATATACTATACTTTCAATACAAAAGATCTTTATCTATCACGTTCTCAGGAAATCAAGACACGACTGTCTTATATGAGCCTAGCGATCCACATTGCTAGATAGGAGTCAACGGACTTAGCTATCGCAACCGCTAGTGGGCAAAGAAGAAAGTGATCGTTAGGAAACTATCGGTTACCTGCTGCAAGTATCACCGGAAGAGAAGAGGGTTGTAACAGTCACTCTCCCCTCCCTTCTCCACACTTCAAGTTGCTTTGCTGCCTTGCTTAGCATTTGCATGGTCGGAAACCCTTTTCTTTCGTCAATAGGTCGGTCGCAGTCTTGGGCTATCGTCGCAGTAGTGGCCCCAGTGGCTCTGCTCTCTGGTATTGCACTCTCTCCTTGGATCACTGTTCGGTACGGTCAGCATCGTCGAAAAGTCGTCATCTCGTTTCGGTCCTCCCCCTCTCGCACTTCCACTTGATTGGGCACACCCCTCCCTACACTCACTTGGTCTTCGTCCCGTGGCTCAGTTACAGCCTGACACCTCCCCCCCCTCCGGCCTGGCCACTTTGGCGTCTGGCCACCACTTATCTCGCTTCCCCTAAGGACTCGTGGATTCCCTCAGCCTAACCCGCCACACGTTTTACCATCAGCTCCGCGATCTGGTCCATATGGCCCAGGTACATTTACCCTCGAGTATGGTTCTGGTTTCTATGATATTTACAGTTAGGGATCATTAAAGGCCTTCGCGGCGGATAGGCTTTCTCTGGTGTTTCTTCTGCGTATTTGGTATTTTGGGTTTTTCTCACTGTTGGGTTTTTTCTTGGGTTTTCACTAGTTGCTTTCTTTTGGTCGCGAGTTTCATGTATATTTTGTTGTAGTTTTCAGCGCCTACGCGGTTGGTGCGGCTTTTAGACCAGGGGTTTTTTCTCCCACAGTTTCCACTACCTTGACGATAGGTTGGACTGGGTGGAAGTTTGTTGCAGCCATAGCCTTCGCGGCTTCGTGCTATTTTTGTACTTATGCTTCGGCCTTCGGCCTTAGCTAGAAACAAAATTTAAAATATGATAAAAATAAAAAAAAGGCTTAGGATTTGGGTTCTTCAAGCAAACATCTAAGTTCTTTCATACACTTTACTTTCAATACGAGATCTTTATCTATTACAAGTTCGGGATTATAGACACGACTAGCTTAAGAGAAGCCTAGCGATCGACGTTGCTAGATAGGAGTCAGGGGACTTAGCTATCGCAACAGCTATCGGGCTAAGACAAAGCGATCATTAGCGAACTATCGGTTACCTGCTGCAAGTATCACCCAGAGAAGAGAGGATTGTAACAGACAGCCAAAGAAATAAATAAGAAAATGAAACGAAATTTGAGGTCAGAAACAAACATTTCCCTATAAAGGAAGAGGGAAAATGAAATATCAAGTTGGATTTTTGAGAAGTAGTACTTGCCGACACATCTCTTTAAGGATTTTCCCACAGTGCAAGTAGCTTCTACCATGAGACTACCCATAAACTGTTTGTGGCCAGAGCCACACATATACCAAGTTTCCTTTTCCTAGCAGGTGATCTTACCCAGTTGCTTGTCTCTTTACAAGAAAGCATGCTTGTTCCTGATTATGTAGAATATTGATTTTTATCATAGTAAAAGGCAATAGGTATCTCTGATGGAGAAAACAACTCAGATAGGAATAGTTAATATCACAACAAAACATAATAAAATTTTTAAACTTAATTAATTAAGACATAGAAAATATCCTCTTTCTATCACATTAATTCTCACTCTCTTATCTCTACTCTTCCCTATTACTTTGCCCTCTGATCTTATCTATACATATTAAAAGACTCTATTATATCTAGTGTACACCACTTGATGGCATACTCTATAACTCTATTATTTTTGTCTTATCTGTCAGTCATAGCATATTTCAAGACATGTTAGAAACCCTTTATAAAGAGTTTCATCCTGGTTATATCACCTTGAAAGCCTTTTAGTATGTTAATGGTAGAACTTATAATGTATTTGTAAGTGATTTTATATTTGCCATAAAGTATGACAAACATTCTGTCAATATTGATAGACAACTTCTCATGCTTTTTTTGAGCATTGTCTTTAAGATTGTGGTTATCATGCTTTAAATCTCAAATAATAATAGCTCAGTCTACTGAGTTTCTTAATAATCCTGCAAGTAGTGTTAGGTTTCTTATACTCCAGTTTAGAGACTATGAAGGTTCTTTAATATTTTCAATTTTTATAAATATTATGATTAAAAAAAACAAAACTCACTTATTACTTTTCTTATTCTTTTCTTAACTGCTGCACCCATATGTACATACTAAGTAATATTAGAGGACATTATGAAAGAGAATAATGTAGGAAGATAGAATTGTCAAGTAAGAGTAAAGGGAAATAAGAAGAAAAGAATTGAGGTAAAATAGAATTCTGTGAAAGAATAGAATTGAAATAAGAGGAAAAAAAAAAAAAAGGAAAGAGGTGCTTTCATTAGTTATATAGAGTATTTTAGAGCAATAATTATTCTACTATTAGCAAAGGTTCTCTGTATTATCAGAAAAAGGAGAATACAACTAATAGTATTTACAAATATTTGAATCTAGTAAAGTATAACTTCATATACTAATATGAGATATATGCTGCAGATTTTAAGTATTGTACTTGTAGTATTGTAATATTTAGAAATCAAACTACTATTATACTAAGACAAAAAATTAGCAAAACTCTAAGGATATTAGTAGGTGACTTGGAAATAATACCTGTATAGTTTACAAATATCAAGATATCATAAATGGTTTTCTGTTCTAGAAGGAACCCAGTAGCATGTTAGTTTCTTAGTTTTAAAACTTAATTTTGCAATAGTATCTCTTAGAAGTAGTACTGCTCAGGATTCATCTAGGTCAACTACTTTCAAGTTAGCAAATATTCACCAATTACTTTTTATGCAAATCTTTTTTTAGAGTTCTCCATGAAGGGAGAGTTTCACTTATTTGCTTCCAACTATTGGAGAAGATAAAGAAAGATTTTCTTATTAGTATCATGTATTTTGATAAGAAGTGAAGAGAGAAAGTTGTTCAGAGAAATTAAAAGAAAATATAGAGAAGGCAACTACAACTTGAATAAGAGAGAAAAACACTACAAATCGATTTAGGAATAGCTTTTATCCGCCTTAACATACTGCAAGATATCATAATTAATCTATTCATGTTGCTGGCTCAGCCAAAAATGATTGAGGCTTTTTAAGTGTTCCTCTTTGCCCTCTACATACAATTAAAGAAGATGAAGGAAAAACAGTCATGTGAAAATATTTTATCCACAGCTCCACATGACAGTCACCTCTAACAACCCTAACTAAAATATCAGAAAATGATCACATTTGACCGGCATCTCTCATGGGGCATAGGGGTAGAACCTTGCCAGCGGTGGATTCACCTATTCACCTAATTAGTGACATTCATCCCCCTTCCCCTCTTCTTATTATTGCATCACCGTGTATAACTTTGTAGTTTTCTCGGCACGGCGAAAAGACAACTTCGTCCCGTCGCCTAGAAATACACAACCAATCCAGGAAGAGGTTGTTGGCTCAATCGAACGAAGTGGGGCTACGAAAGACCCCGGGGTTTTTGCTGCGTGCTCTCTCCATGCTTGGAGATGCGACACTACATTCTCGTGAATATTGCACAACCTTGGGTTCTATCGGTGATCCTGTGGTTTCGGCATAGACTAGCCCAACCCGCATAATAGTTCTAACAAAGGAGCCTTTTCACACTGAGCTTAGAGGGTGTCTTACAAAGGGCATTAGAGCAGGTTTTGGGAGTGAAAGTCCTGGTACTGTGAATAAACTATTAGGAAGGCTAGACATCACTCGACCCTTCACCCAGCCCTTCGAGCTCCAGTTAAGCAAGTTCTCCAATGCCAAGCCCCACTTAGTCATTTAGCCCGTCTGGCAAACACTTCATGTTGCAGGTGTGGTATTCTTAGGCTAAGTGTGCCTCTCGTCAATGACTCTACCGTGGTTCAATTACCACCGGGGGAGTTTTTCCGAGCAGAGTATGTAACTCTCATTTCGCTTCGGACTCTGCCTGTGGGTGAGGGAATTTTCTGGCCAAGCAATCCAAGTACCGCACTGCACCGCTAGTAGATAGACCCAACGCACTCAGTACTGTAGTGAGGGTTTAGTTGTTATTTTTATATATATATATATTTTTCTTGATGGAGCTCACTTTAGAGGTTACGGTGCTCGAGTAGAAAATGCTAGGCAATGCTATCCATTCGACTCCTGCGCTGACAGGGTGACCTGGAGACCTCAAGGGGTAAATGATGTTCCTGCGGGCACCCGGAGACGTGTGTCTAAGAGGTGATTTATTCCTCACTCAGGGGCAGGTGGAGAAGGGTCTCCGGTAGGCCATAAATCCCGCCTCCCGATATGCACCCGGCGGTTCATTTCCTTCCTGTTAAGACCATCGATAAACGCTTCAAACGCGGGGGATTCCCTGGGCGTATACACCACACTAAGCCGGATACGGTAATCCCGATATATCCCCGGTGGATGATCTTCTCATTTACGAGCTACGCTAGCCTAGAACCGGCTTTGTGCGGTATGTGGAATGAAGGCATTGAGGAAATATCGTGGAAACGTGCTTCCCTGGAGTTTGCCTTCCCTTGTCCACTTTTGTCAGCGAATCATATTCGGAGTTGTCATGTTTGCTACTTTCCACCGAGGGCGAACGTTTATAAGGGTCGAAAGGGACCTGCTCTCCCTTCTTTCATTATTCTTCCAGCAAGTTAGAAGATCGTCTCGTTCTCAAGTCCTGTGCATCCGCCATTGCGCTCTTGTCTTCCCTCTTTCCAACACTTTATTTTGGAGCATACCTTACCTGTTAGGTGCAGTACTAGTACAGGTACTTTTCCACACAAGGTCAGTTTTCTGAGGATCCCCCGGCAGCCGCCGTCTACTCGTAGGGCGTCGGAAACCACGGCCCGCGATATAATAGCCATTTCGCTCCCCCCCCACCATCAACCCCTCATTACGATCCCGATTTACTGACCGGCAGTCCATTCTTTTTAGTTTTAAAAGCAGACCCCCGTTCCCTCTCGTACATTTACCCACCTATTTTTCTTCTTGAACCATCAATCAATATGGTACTTTCTACTCCTCTACGCTCTGTTCCGTCATTATTAAGACGTCAATTCCTCCGTCCTTCGTTGTTCGCTTCAGGAACTACGAGAAAGTCGGTGTTTGGCGCTATTTCTGGTGCCAGAACGCTAACTGCTACTTTTAATCCTCAGGTCAAGGTTCTAGCTGTTCTTTATGATGTGAGTTAATTTCTTCCCCCCATTTATTCGTTTGTTTGCTTTGCTATGCTGTCCAAGAAAATTGGACTGATTGGGTTTACAGGGCGGTCAACACGCTCGCGACGTCCCTGAATTGCTCGGAACTACTGAGAATGAACTTGGGTTGAGGAAGTGGCTTGAGGAGCAAGGGCACGAGCTTATTACCACATCTGATAAAGAGGGGGAGAACTCGGCTTTTGACAAACACTTGGTTGACGCTGAGATCATTATTACCACTCCGTAGGCTTTTATTAGAATCACTATTAGTGAAATTGGGGATTAATAGGTTTTAGGTTTCACCCCGGATACCTTACCGCTGAACGTTTGGCAAAAGCCAAGAACTTGAAGTTGGCCGTTACTGCGGGAATTGGATCTGATCACGTTGATTTGGGTGTTGCCAATAAGACCAACGGCGGTATTACCGTTGCCGAAGTTACCGGCTCGAATGTTGTCTCTGTTGCTGAGCGTAAGATTTCATTTCTCGTCAAGCAGTTGTCCAGTAACTTACAAAATTACATGCGCAGACGTCGTTATGACTATCCTCGCCCTCGTCCGCAATTTCGTCCCTGCCCACGAGCAAGTCGTTTCTGGTGAATGGAACGTTGCTGCCGTTGCCAAGGACGAGTACGATCTTGAGAATAAGGTCGTCGGAACTGTCGCTGTTGGAAGAATCGGTGAGCGCGTCCTTAGGCGCTTGAAAGGGTTTGATTGCAAGGAGCTCTTGTACTTTGATTACCAGGTTTAGCCCCTTCCCCAACCTCTCCCAATATTTTCCTGACTAAAATATCTTCTGTAGCCCCTCAAACCCGAGGTTGAGCAGGAAATTGGCTGCCGGCGCGTCCATGATCTCGAGGAAATGCTAGCACAGTGTGACGTTGTAACTATTAACTGCCCACTGCACGAGAAGACACGTGGGCTCTTTAATAAGGAGCTGATCAGCAAGATGAAGAAGGGATCATGGCTCGTCAATACCGCTCGTGGAGCTATTGTCGTGAAGGAGGATGTTGCAGACGCCCTCAAGTCGGGCCACCTCCGTGGATATGGGGGAGACGTCTGGTTCCCGCAACCAGCACCCGTGGACCACCCCTTACGCTACGCAAGGAACCCATTCGGTGGGGGAAACGCAATGGTGCCTCATATGAGCGGTACCTCAATTGATGCACAGAAGAGGTACGCCGCCGGAACAAAGGCGATCCTTGAGAGCTACTTCTCTGGCAAGCATGATTACCGTCCTGAGGACTTGATTGTTATCGGTGGTGACTATGCTACCAAGGCTTATGGTGAGAGGAATAAGAAATAGGAGGGTAAGTTCTGGGTGTGACCCCTTGTTAATTTCATGACATTTCCTCGCTACTCGGGAGCGGTTGGGGGGTTTGTATATAGCTTATCCAGGAATTGACATTTTCTGTATGGCGGTTCCAACGACGGCTGTTGGATCATAAATAGTCACTCGATGCGGTCTAAGACGTAGATCTAGGTACAATGGGAGACAAAAGTGTACGGGGACAGGTGGTAGAAGCGACTTGACTTTCTGGGTGGGATAAACAGGTCCCTAAAATACATAAAAAACTCTCAGGGATATCATCTACCGCGTATGGGCATCTCTTTGAAGCAACTATAGCTAAATAGCGAATCCGACGCTGTGCGGGTATGGTGAAGTGAAGGTTTGTCGGAAGCGGTGTAATCTGCCTCTGGCTAAGGCTTTATCATAAAGGCGAGGATGGCGACAGCCCCAGAGTGCTCGTATCACACATATCCCCACCAGAGTCAATAGGCCGATGACAGAACCTCGTAGTCCCTAGTACCAAACCCCCAACTCGTCTCCAAGCACTGGTCTTGTCCCACCCCTTAACTCCGAAAGGCGCAAAGGGTGGTTTATCTTCAACTAGGGGAAGGCCAAACTCGTCGATTTGCTGGGTCAGCTTTCTGCGAGCGAACCTATTCCTTTGATAGGTAATATTCGAGCTAACCGGGGGGATGGCCTTGCCTACCACCGCGGCGAAAGTGAGTGAAATTCGGCACAGATGAAGGGATAGTGTAGAGTATCCCATCCATCACCACTAATAGAGCCAACTTCTAGGGCCAGGTTAGAAACGGGTGAGCACCTACCCCACCACCGCAGCAGGCCCCATGCACAATTGAGTGAGATACAGTGCCTCATTAACAGACATCGCCGGAGTGATCTGGCGCCTCCAAATTCCAGCACCTATGCCGCTAATACGTTCGCTTTACTCCCACAGCCACCCTAAGAGGTTGTGAAAGTTAATCGCATAGTCAAAGCTGCTGTTCATGAGGTCGCTAGCCTAAAAGTGGGCTACTATGAAAGTGTTATTTTAGGGTGTGTTGAGTGGGATGGGATGGGATGGCGCGAGCCAGGCGGTGGCTTGTGTCGTCCTTTTTGTGGTTGGTGGGCTTTACAGAGGGGTGTAGGTTAGTTAAGTTTACTAAGGAAGAACAGGAAGATAATATCAGCGCGAATAACGGTAGACTTTGTTCGGCGCTGGAGTTTACCGGGAATTCTGGTGGATCTGAGGATATTGGTTTCGATCCTCTTATCCCCAAGAAGGGCGGCGGGGGTAATGATACCCCTAGTGGGATTTAAAGATGGTTGGTATCATACTAGAAGCCCTGTGTACTGTACCCTAGAGGTTTGGGGGATGGAAGTGTGGTTTTTGGCACAGAGCGTTACGAAACTGGTTTCCTGTTGAGTTATCGAAGGCGGATATGGCTTCCTATAGACGTTTGTTATATGATATGATAGGCGGGCTTTCTAAATTTTAGCATGGCCTATCGCGCCGCCAAAGAGTGTTGTTGGGAGTTGCGTGAATAAGCGTTACCTCCGGGTCTTGAAAAATTAGGAACCAAAGCTGTATGTGGAACAATTGTAGGTATGGTGATATTGACGCCGGAAATTTAGGAAATTTAGGCCAAGGGAAGTCACACATTTTTCTCTCCCCCTCGCTGGACTAGTCCAGGGCGGTGTATTGCCAGGGCGTGTGGGTGGTGTCTGGGGGCTCAGCTCTACGCGTGGCCTTGGGGTTAGGTGCTGGTTGATTTTTTCTTCTTCATAGTGCTTAAGATTATGGCGGGGGCTGGGTGCTGAGTATTGGGTGGGTGGAATACTAGTAATATATAGATCCAAGAGCAGCTGTTGAAGCTGAGTGATGAGTAAGTTAATTGGGGCGATGAGTGGGTTTCTACGAGTAGATCCCGCAAATACCGTACTAGGGTTGGTTGAGATATGCAAAGTCTTTTAATTGATTTGTGATGGGCAGGAATTGTTTCCATAGCCCAATGCAAAATAGCATGCATATTATTGGTCCAAGATACTCCACCCGACCTCCCGGTTAGAAAAGCGATTCAGAAGTTCACCACCTCGGAATAAAATCCATCTTCAGACACCAGAGTACCGGTACAGTACCATAAACCCTAGAATGAATGGTCAATTGCATTAGATGAACGTCGTCGGAGGCTTGCGGGTGGGGGTGATTCTGTGCTGCAGGCTCTTTCTTGGTATCATAGATCAGCGGAGGGTCACGTGCTACAAGCACTTTTTTGTTGCTCCCTAGTATGAGACATACCCTCCCCGCTTAAAATACTTGTCCTGATCCGCTCTCTCCTCTCCTGGCTTCTTCACAAACACAAACATCGCCATTACGCTTGTGGACCCAAAACCTAGATAGGATAGGCTTCTTTCGTCCATTCAACGAAGCCCCCTTGAGAATTCCTGAAATTTGTCTAAAGTTCACGGAATCCACACATCACCTCCTACTACGGGATCACGCACCCTTGCCCCCTAACCAACCTCCCCACTCCAACCGCACTCACTGCTCGCAAGCTAAGCCGGTGGAGGGAGACCACCATCTCCACTATCTAACCATCCTACCAACTACAACTCGTCCACAACTCATTGAACAATAACAACAAAAATGGCATACTTCTCCTCCATCCTTACCGCCACAAAATCGCGCTACCAAACCCTCCGTGGCATCGACGAGCAAGACGGGGACTCAGAAGACGACTCTCACATCTCCCGCGTTCTCAGGAGCTACTACCAAGAGCAAGGGCGGCCGCTTCCAGACTGGCTCGGTGGGGGTCCGCCCCCGCCGCAGAACCTCCGGAACAATTACGGCCAGCAGAGACCCGGAATGATGGGGCGGGGACAACAGGGCGGTGGGCCGCAAAATTCGAATGCAACGTTGAGCGATATATGGGATACACCGCCGCCACAGGGCAACCAGCGACCGGCGTTTGGGGTCCGCCATCAGCCAGCACAACAGCAGGGGCTGTTTCCCGGTGATGACGATAGGTCACAGCATGGTGGTGGAGGGGGGGGGAATGCAGGGGGGGCAGCGGGAGTTGCGATGACAGCTCAGCAGAGGATAAAAGAGAGGTTGTGGGGTGGTAGAACCGCATCCCCACCACCGAATACTTCGAAGCCTTCCCCGCCCCCGCCTTCGTCTGTTCAAATGCCATTACCACCATCTATGCAGCAGCCAAGGAATAATGGGGGTGGGTATAGGCCGCCTCAGGGCCCGCCACCTGGTCAACAGCGTGGTGGTGGGGGACGATCATATGGGCAGTCAGGAATGCCTTGGGACGATGGGTACAGCGGTGGTGGTGGTGGTGGATACAGTGACGGTTACGACGGAAACAATTTCAGCCCAGGCTTCACACCAGCCGGGTCCTCTGGCAGCGGGTCTCAAGGAAGTAATGGCAATCTCCGACGCGGGAAGCTAGGCCTGGGAATGGGCCTCCCGACAGGACCTGGTATGATGAGGCAACAGGGCGGCAATCACGGAGGCTATTGAAACCAAACTTGACCAGCCGAATCTTGTCAGTCCTCTTTTCTCCCTCCCTTGTGATTGTATATGATACAGAAGAAATTATTACTTCTGGAGTAACTTTTTTTTCCTTTCTCTTTTTTCTGTATTCGTTGATCCCGTCTCTCTCTCTTTAAAAATATGTCTTTGTGTATCGGTTTTGCGTGTCTGAGGTTACTATGTTGGATATCTAAGGTACCGGGGGTGATAATGAGATACGAGAGTGTTATTTCTTATTCAAGGCGCAGGGTCGAGGGTATTTATGCTTGTCGGTGCTCGAGTTAATGGTGTTGTGGTCTGTGAGCCCGAGGGTAGGAGAGTAAGCCATACGGCAAGAAACGGGATTAGGCATCAATGCCCACTCAATACCACAGTTGCATAGCTCGAGGTTCTTGGGTTTTGGGGATGATGGCGTGAGGACGTGAGTGCAGTGCGGCACAAATAGTAGGGACCGGCGCATAAACGGGTTAATAAATAAGTTGCCGAGTCTGGACTGTCTATCTCACCCGTGCACAAGGCCAGTACGACGTACAGTACAGCCTGCCCTCATCCTAACATTAGTGAAACCTTTCCGATACTCTAGCCAAGAAAATGCTTCCCTCAATCCCATTCCATCCTCAGTCGTCAATTCTTCAGATATGTACCTGTTCTCACAGCGCATAACACCCCTAACCGGCCACGCGACCCTCAACAATTTTGTATAACCAAGAAGGCTATCTTATCGTTTATTCCTACTCACTCTCTATAGCTATCATCGCCCGATAAGACCTACTATCCTAGACACTACCGTGATCCACTATAGTGACCACACGAAGTACCGGTACAACCTTTACCATCACCACCAGCCAATCAACCTCAGTTAGCACTCCCCAAAGTATAGTACAGTACAGTGCCGAAAGATACCGATAAAACGCGGGGACTTCAAAACCAATATTAATAACCTAATCCAGGCGTAAAACTGGAAGCTACCCCTCCTAGATTCCTGAATAAAGTTTATTTGGAGTACGATTGCTAGCATTATTCCCGATATTTAGTTGGTGACAGATCTGATTCATGTATGTATCACCGTTTTCTGCGGGTTTGCGACGACCTGAGATCTTGTTATTCACTCTTGGTCGAATACTGATTTCAGCCTGTTATCATAGCTACACATATGCGCATGAAACTGAAGGCTGCTGAAGAGGTTTGGATCGCAATGCTTGATAACATATCCATCAGGCAAACATCACATGCGAAATTGACAAACTTTCCACAGAAATCACTGAAGCTGAAGTACCAGGGTCAAACCCTATTTCAATTGGCTGAAGCTAATGGTTGGGGGCATATAGCTGTTAGCCAGAATCGAGGATTTGAATAACGACCCTTCAGTCCACGGTATCTTGGTTCAATCGCCCAGTTCCCAGGCATATTTCAGAGGCAGCGGCCACCGCTGCTATTGATCTTTCAAAAGATGACGGTTTAGGCGCTGTCAACGTCGGTGACCTCGCCAAGCGTGGTAAAACCCCAATGTTCACCCCCTGCACGCCCAAGGGGGTCATGGTTCTTTTGGAGGAGTATGGGGTGGATCTTTCTGGAAAGCACGCCGTAGTTCTTGGAAGAAGTGACACCGTTGGGTCTCTGGTGTCATACCTCCTAAAAGAACGCAAACGCCACAGTCACAGTATGCCACTCGGCTACGAAGAATCTACAGGATTTCGTCAAGCAGGCAGACGTTTTGGCTTCCGCGATTGGGAAAGCACAATTCGTGAAGGGCGAGTGGCTAAAACCCTTCGGTCTTTACCAGGGGTGGTAGAGCGGGAAGAGGGATATCGAGTGAGTATCTATGATCAAATCATGTCAAATAACAAATCGTAATCCCACAGCGGGGGAGGGGCTTCCACAAGACCTTAGAAATGCAGGACTCTCTCTCTCTCTCCTTGTATTGTATGATATCAAACTCGTACACACAAAGATTTAACTTCCCACCTTTATAATAGAACTCGCAGACTGGTCTCTTTTGACTCTGCCCGATATGGAAAAAGAAGGTTCTGTCCACTGTGGAGTTCCTCGCTGCCGAGCTTCGCACTGTGCTCGGGTGTAAAAAGTTATTAAATAATATATTGCTGCCCTGCTGACCTGGAGAACTGCCTATAGCCTCCTTGGGCCATTACTTGATAGGCTATCTTGGTTAACTTCAGGATCCCACAGGTGTAACTATCTGTATTATCGCACGGTAGGTACCGTAGGGAATATCTAACGAACGCGTTACCCACATATTACGCAAGCACTGCGTATACGCCAGGAAACACCTACCCCATTTTTTTTTCCCCTTTGGAGACCAGATTACCGGTAGGGCTGTGTATCATGGGAGACATTACCATACGTAATTGTCTCAGATCGACTTGTGTCAGAATCAGTTTCTGCTTGTACGATACGATGAAGGAATCAATCAATATCTTCTTGTAATCGATCCCATATATAAATTTAACCCTCTCGTCTACGTTCGGGTGTGTGCCGAATTGTGCGTCAGAAGTTGTTTGCTGAGATGTGGAGTTTGACCTTTGACAGGGCTCGGTCTAGGATCTTGAGCTGAAGGTCACCCTTGACTTCAAAGCTCCTTATTCCGCCGCCACGGGGAGGTCCGGCACCAATCTGCTCAATGACACGGCGTGTTGAGACTGTTTGTGGTATTAAGACAACCACAAGATAAACGGTGTTTTGTATCAAAAATTTTATGCATAGATGACAGAACTCTAGGTCGAGTTTGTTGCGACTTGCGGCATCTTGATCGTGTGCCTGATGTGGTACGGTAGTGGCGCTGAGGTCCTACTTATGGGAGATATTTGGTTATAGAGTAAGGGTTTCTTGTGCACTGGGGGCGAGGGGTTTGTGGGTAGGAAGAGCGTGTGAAGGTCGGATAGTGGATTCGTTTGTTCAGCAAGTGGGCTGCAAGATGAGGCGGGGTTTTAATGAAGGAATACTTGTATCATAACTGTGGTGGATTTGTTCGGGGTGCCTGTAATACGGCGGTGGCACGTAGGTAGGATAGCGTAAGCGCTGTCTAGGTAGTGATATCGGTATTATGAGTCGAAGCTCTGCCTGTAACTTGATTTCATGGGGCACTGTCTACTGTGTAAACTATATGAACTGGCTTTTGTGGCTATAGTAACGTAGAATAACTGACACCTGTCCCCACAAGCACAGGTTGGACATCATTTATTTGCCCGAATAGAGTTGAAAAGGGGGATTATATCAACCAAGAGAAAGAGGGAGGATAATAGTCAAACATGATCCCTGTTTTTATCTTCTCCCGTCTTCCACTATCCCCGGAACGGTCGTACATACTCCAGGATAAAGCCTGGGGGTGGATATCATTCGAGAGCCAGATTCATAGATACATTTACTTGTTTGTTTTAAGTGCTCCTGACAAACAATTAACCAGCACTCGGTCGCGCATAAGTAGTCAACGCAGATATCCACTACTCCATCCTTGCATTGGAGAAGTCCATTTCTGTCCTCATTAGCACCACACATCAATCAGCCAAGCGCTAACACGGGGTAACTCACCGGGGTGTTGCTGCTGGAATTTCCTCAGCATCTCCATCTTCTTCTCCTCATCGCTAGTGGGCTTGCCCATCTCCTTCTGGCGCTGGTCGTACATCATCTTCTCGACCATAGCTCTAGTTTCTCCATCAAGATCTCCAAGTTTTGAGTTCTCGGGTTGAATCTTTGAGGTATCGATCTGAGGATGGTGGGTAAGAACATGGGCCCACCATTCCATCTTGTTGACCTTTTCCAGATGGATCTCAACGGATTTTTGGTCTTCAAGAGACCAGGTTGATTCGTCGAGGACGGTACGTTTGGGAAATTTGCCCTATTACCCATTAATAAGTGACACGCCGGTGGGATTATAGGAGACAAACTTCCAAGATGGGTTCTTGTCCTTTCAATCCAACCTTCAACGTCTCGGACTTGATTTCTACCACTAGATCACGAGCACGGGTACCTTGCGGAACCGGAACGGTAACGTCGACTTCGGCAATGGTTTGTTTCCACTGGTATGGCAAGGCAGCTTGCTCGGCGGCTTCTTTCTCAGCGGCGGCTTTTTCGGCAGCCTTGTCTGGTTCGGAGGAAGACATTTTGCGTGCTCGCAGTTGTTTTCTATTTTTTATTTTTTTGCGTTTTCCAGGGAGGATAAAGAAAGCTGAGGCTGAGAACTTGGAAGTTTGGTGGGGAGAAGGCACCCTGGCGGGGCATTAGGTGGATTATGGAGTGGTCACACCTTGCTGGGCCTCCATATCATACGAGTGAAATGTGGCTGAATTAACACGCGCGTCATATGCCCCGCCACGCAACCGCCTACGAATCTCCTGTTTTCACCTCTCGCTCTGCTACACCATTCGTTACTTGTACTCTTAACCATTGCAATATCGTCTGAATCTGCTTTTTCTCGCCTTGGGAAGGGTTAAGGCGAAGATTCTTCGGCTTCCACTGTTACCCCGAACCCCGCTTCGATAGCTATAAGTATAAGGAACTTTTAGCGCAATCATACCTGCAGCATTCCCGGTTCCCGGTTCTGTTCATTACAACTCCTTGTTGGTCAGTCTTTGATCAGATGTCTTCCTCAAAACTTCTACGCAAGTTCACTCCTCCGGCCTCTCCTACAGCTTCGTACTACGACATCTCCGACGATGACGAGAATGGATACAGTACTATCACGAACACGAGCACTGGTCGGGGTGTGAAGCTATTGTATTCAAAATCAAAGGCGAGTTTTGTTTGCCTTGTTGTGATTGTTGGTTACACAAGCGAGATGAGAAACCAAACTATTGGAGGATTTTATCCTATGCCATCTACGCTTTTAAGATGTCGTTCTTAAATTAATATTCTTTGGGAGTGTAGGTTTATGTGCACCCAACACCCTCGAAAATTGATAATATCCCTGGCTTTGTAGCCCTTGTTCAACAAAAACCTCCTCCAAGCGATGACCCTTCGACCCCGCCTGCAGTCGCCACGACGTTACTTCTAGCCTGGCTACCGGAATCGGCACTCGGTGACGCCTACGATACCTATGTTAAGGTAGACCTTATCGATGCCGAGACACCGCCACGACAGTCCTACTTGGTGCCCCCGCCACCGGCAACCGTATACGCCCCAGGAACTTCATGTGTCGGGAATTATGCATTCGCTGTTCCAGTCTCGGAGATTTATTCATTGCTCATTCGGCCTCCGAATTTGGGGTGGTGGTGGGGAAGTGTCGTCATTAATACTCGTGCTGGCGACTCGTTCCCCGCGTTGTTCTTTCATGATTCGGAGTGCGCGTCGACAATCGCTCAATCAAAAAAACGGGTCAAGGCTAGTTTCGATCCATTTGGCGAAGGGGTGGCTTGTTTTGGGGCGGGGACGAGGTGCTTAGGTGGTTAAGGCGTTACGTAAGGGTCGAGAAGAGTGAGGTCGAACCAAGCGTCTACCTTGTCGAGCCTAGTCAAGAGGACCTCTTATCATTTGGTTCCAAGCCGACTATAGTTGGCCATGTAGGAGAAAGCTCCTCGTCTGGTGGAGCTGGGATGGATCCTTTGACAAAGATGTTTAAAGAAGCGCGATGGGGTTTCTTGGAAAAGGTCTCCCGTGTTACAAGGTTTACTCGGAGGACCGCAGAGGATATTCTTGACTCTCCGAAGGTCCCTCTACAGGTCAGGAGACTTTTGAAGAATCCCGATGTGGTCAATCTTCAAGATGAATTCGATTCCGCTAGGCTTTACCTTGCGCGGTGGGCTATGGGGATCGCCGAGCAAAGCGAGAGGGAGAGGCAACAAGGCCATCAGGTCGTCTGGGCTAATAGGGATGCACTGGAGTTAGAGGATTCTGCGGTTGGGGAGTTTGAGATTCTAGATCTCGAGTCTGGAAGTACTAAATTGGATTCAGAGAAAAGGAAGCCAGTGTCATTGGAAGAATGGAATAGGTGGTTTGACCCGAAAACTGGGAAATTAGCCATTACGGCCAACGAGGCAAAAGAGCGTATATTCCACGGTGGGGTAGAGCCTGGGGCTGCAAGGAAGGAAATTTGGTTGTGGCTATTGGATGTTTACCCTTGGGATAGCACAAAGGATGAGCGCATTGCCCTGATGAACAGTAAGAGAGACGAGTATGTTCGATTGAAGGGAAAGTGGTGGGATGATTTGGATAGGAGAAACAACGATGAGTACTGGAGAGACCAGAAGAATCGTATCGGTATGTATTATCGAACGATCCCACAATGCCACAGAACAGCTGAACTGATTGAGCGCTTGCGGTACGAAATACAGAGAAGGACGTTCACCGTACCGATCGTGGCGTGCCAATCTTTGCGGGTGAGGATATTCCGCATCCGGACCCCGATTCTCCGTTCGCCGAAACTGGCACCAACGTTCACTTGGAGCAGATGAAAGATATGCTTTTGACATATAATGAGTACAATACCGATCTCGGTTATGTGCAGGGTATGAGTGATCTTTTAGCACCCATCTACGCAGTATTGCAGGACGATGCGGCAGCCTTCTGGGCGTTTGTTGGCTTCATGGAGCGGATGGAGCGGAATTTCTTGAGGGACCAAACTGGGATGAGGGCCCAGCTCGTAGCGTTGGATCATCTTGTCCAGCTCATGGATCCAAAATTATATGCACACCTAGAGAGTGCGGACTCGACCAACTTTTTCTTCTTCTTTAGAATGCTATTGGTTTGGTACAAGCGGGAGTTCAAGTGGGACGACGTACTTAGGCTTTGGGAGACGATGTGGACAAATTTCCTCAGCAGCCAATTCCATCTGTTCATCGCTTTGGCAATACTCGAAAGGCATCGGGATGTTATCATGGACCGTACGTTATCCGTTTGCTATTGCGATGAATTATGCTAATTCAGAGCAGATCTGAAGCAGTTTGACGAAGTCCTAAAATACATCAACGAACTTTCTACAACTATAGAGCTCTCCTCAACCCGGGTCCGCGCCGAAGCATTATTTTACAAATTCCAACGGACGGTAGAAGCCGCAGATCGTAAAAGTGGTTTTGTCGCACCCGGTGAGGGAAGTAGCACAATGAGGAGGCGGAGAACGGAGAATGCTTGTGAAGGGGATCCCTCGAATAGCTCTGGGGCACTGACGCCTAGGGCCGCAGCAAACAAGGGGAAGAATATCGAGGGGCGAAATGGAGGGATTGTGCCGAATGTTAGCCCCGAGTTGCGGGCTTTGTTGAATAGGGATATTATTAGGGCAAAGTAGAATGGGTTTTTATGGCTTCCTTTCTTCTTTCTTTCTTGCATATTTGTACTTTTTCTTGCATGTGGGTGTTTCTGGGAATGGTAGGGTTGGGCTGGGCTGGGTCATGAAAATCTACGGGTGTGTAGTTAGGGCTAGGGCGGATTAGTTGAAAGGGGCTGCTGTGAATACATGTAATAGGATTCTCTACACAAGCGCTTAGATGTTCTAGCAATATGGATGAGATCATTGTATTCTTCCTCTTCGTATTACGCAGTATCACTCGTGAGGCGGGCAAACGAAAGTTCAAGCCGACCCCCAACTGAGCTAGCCGCATTTTGTACTATGCTCAACAGCCAGGCACAACTCCTGGTACCGGTATGTTCGAGCTAAGAGTACTTGCACTTACCTAAAACTACTCAATACGTACTCGTAATGATTGTGCATAAGGCCACTGGAGTATGTCCTCCTAGCCATCGTCTACTCTTCCTTATCACACAGCACTCCACCTATATGGCCTTGGTACAAGTACCACTTCTCTAGGTAACCTCCAGCCACCTCGGACGACGTGAAACCCTATATTACGCCTTTTTTCCATTCAACAAGTGCCACTGGTATCTTGACACCCCCCGGAAGCTTACGCCTATGCACTCCCACCACGAACACATCTACGTACACGACTATCAGGATCATAAGTTGGGATGAGGAAATAGTCGTTCTCTCTTTCCCCCACCCTTTCCTTCTCTTTTCTCTTTCTTCAGAACTTTTTTTCCATTTAAACCTTTTCTCCAAAACATCTACCGGGGCACCGAATATCTGCCCGAGTTCTCCTTTCTTTGGTCATTGTAGAACTGACGATTGGGTTTAGTAAAGACATTACTCGAGCGCATTAAACACAAATAAATTCGGTAAATTGATTTTCTCCCAGAATAAGCCCGCTCAGCATTGCTAGAAGGGAGCTATTTCTCGGATTTCAAGAACATTTATAACTCAGTGTTCCCAACGACCCAGTCCACACTTCTTAGAGGTAGGACGGGACGGGCTATGGGCTATAGTCCGTCATTTTTATGTGAGTAGATATCCTAAGCCTGGCTGCTGAAGTCCTAGGCATCCTATACCATACAATAAGCTCTAACAATTACCCAAAGGCCCTCACACACACACATACCCCTCCCCACCGTCCTTTATACTAGGGGACTAAAATGTACCTCTCACGGTAGCACACTACATGATTTATCCCGGGTGTATCACCAGAAGCAGAGGACGAGAGTCCTATTGTAGAGCTTAGTCTACGTCTGAACTACAGGTCTGTATTTGGGGCTCCGGGTGCCGGCGAACCAGATTCCGGCCTCACAGCAGGTTACTCGTCCTCTGTGCCGGAACTGATAGAGGACAGCGAAATGGGTCGCTTGAGCTGGGGGTAAGCGAAGTCGTGGCTGTCGGAAGAGCGGAGGAAAGCAGCAAGATTTGTGAGAAGCAAGATAGCTGACGGGTTGCCCTAGTGGATGTAGACCCCCATAATCATAGGGTTTGATAACCACAATGGAGAGGAGGAGCAGGAAGATGAGCCAGCCACCCAGCCACCAACCCATCACTCGGAATGCAGATTCCGATCACAAACCCACTTCACCCAGGCTCCTCATACCTTGCTCCCCTCGGTAGATCCTTCGCCATCCTATCGAGTCTGGGGTATGGCCGCTACCCCAGTAATGCTCCCTGAGCTGTGGAATGCTCTTAAACTTGCCATTGAGGCAGCAGATAAAGCCCTAAGACTTACTCCGGAGCAGAAGGGATACCCACAAATCTAAACTTCGATATTCCTATCTGGATCATTCATTCCACTTACTCGATCAGTTTTCTAGATATGTATAAGCAGAGCTGAAATCATGAAACATCACTCATGTAGTTGCCCGCCGTCCTCCCCCGCCCTGCACCTCTCCCAGCCGTCCCTTGGCACCGCGCGCAGTACTACCCCTACCCCCGAAAAGTACTGCCTTCAGGGCCCATCATCCGAGCCAAAAACTGCCGCCCTGGTACCCCGCTTCCCTGGACAGACTGCAAGAGGTAGTCGGGCCCCTGGACTGTTGAGAACACTACATTTATCAAAGAACGTTATGTTTCTATCACCATTTCCATGGCCGGTTTAGTAGCCAATCCAACTTGTTATCTGGTTATACCATTTGTCAATGAATAGCCAGTTGGCGAATTAGGTTGGGTTTGATTTTGCTTGTAGCTCTTGTTTGTTTGGTTTTCGCACCAAATTCTACAAAAAGACACTCTCAACCATGAATGGTAGCCTTTTTAATGGGAGCGCCTGAGTGAGTATAGTTTATTGCAATACTCAGATGATGAACTAGCCCAAAGTAGCTGTATCTCCCTTCTGGTATATGACTGCTCCTAGTGGAAGCACTCCGCCATTCTAGCCACATAGAATTCAGATGCAATCACCAAACCCAGGCTTACCAAAACCCCTCCTCTCCTTAGCTCCTATAAATTCCATCACCCAATCAGATTCAAGAACCCACGCTCGGCGACATTGCAAGCAACAAAAAGTGAGGGGGAAACCCTCAAGCTTCCAGTATTAACAAACATAGATGAGGCCTGCAATAGGCCCAACCGGGTCGAAAGTCCTTGAGCCAAGCCTAAGCTCAGCCCAGATCAGACCTGACCGACCCGATCCAACCCAACTAAATCAAAACCTAGTCCTCCTAGAAAACCTAACTATTTGCTGAAACCTATCACCATCGGTTAACAGCTTCGTGACCACTTGTGACGAACTCATCCAAGCCGGTTGAGTGCGATCCGAGTGATCGCTGGTGACATATCATGCGAGTAATAAGAACTGACATACCGGTATACCCTCAAGGCTTGGTGTTGGGCCATGGGGAAGTACATGACCGGGCGGACACTATGTGCTGAGCGGTGTCAGCAGGTAAAGATAAGCACGTTGTGCGGTGATGGAAGAATGGAAAAATGCCAATGGATAAAAAGAATTATGCAGCACCTAACTTGAAAAAACTGGATGCAATACCCCGAACAAGATCCTCATAGTCATAAATGTTGTAGCACAGCGCTCTTCTATCATACCCGAGTACAGTACAGAGTACAGCCCTCTCCGAAAAGCTCCTTTGGGGGGACCGAGTGGCATTGGTACCTTCTCGGTTGTGAACGGCGAGAACCGAAAGGCGATTAGTACTCGGGGGGGAAAAACTGGAAAAACTATTTCTGACGATCCCATAGAAATCTCTGTAGAGAGAAGGGTTATGTTTTCCGATTTTTAATGGTCCCCCGCGTATCATACATAGAGGAGATGTTTTTGTACTAATTAGTGTACAAAGCAAAGGCATCTCCCTGGGTAGAGTACTGGTACTTGTAGGTTAGAATAAGATTTTTCTTCTAGTTTTTTTTTTTTTTTGGGCATGCAATGGAACGCCATTTCCTAACCAAATATAGCCGGGGCTAAAACCTTTTAGGCTGGCCACCGATTTTGACGCAATCGCAGGTTCGACCTCAGCCGCTCCTTATTTCAACGTAGGAGTACGAGTAGATTAATTTAAGAGAGTGTGTGTGCCAGGTCTGCCAGCACAATGCTGTGCCATGGCAGGCGAGGTCTTGGCGACAACGAACCATCCACCACACAAGATGTACTCGAGTATGTCTGGGCCATTTGCAGATACCGGGTTTTTAATGAGGCTGAGTGAGTGATGAAGGTAAAATAGAAACCCTATCAAAAAAAAGCAAAATTTACTTGCTTTGGGAACCTTCTTAGCATACCCTACACTACCGTAATCAATAGGCTATTAATTTCGTTTCCGCAATGAGCCGGTAACAGCACCGGTACTTATACAAGTATCTGGCGTCAACCAATTATCTAAAAGTTAGAGGGTCTGTTTTCGCCGGTCGAGTGGTTGTGTAACAATTACCGTATTTCCAGATAATAAAGGCATTGCTTGTTACGCTTTAGTGTGACAGGGTGATACGAGTGCCAAGAGCTCGTACTTAGGATTGTAAACGCCCCTACCACACACGTGCCCCTTCCCAGATAAAGCGGGTGGAAGGGATAAGTTACAGTAGTGGGCACTGTGTTCATTAGGAAGTGCCAATGTGTAAAACAGTGGTCAAAGGTAAAAACTGGACTGTAATGAGTATGGCAGCTACTACTTCTGCCCACAATCCTCTAACACCACGGCCATTTAGGGGTAGGTTGGGTTTCAGGCCGGCCGCCGTTTGGATTGCCTTCCGATCATCTTCGCATCCCGTCCCAGAGTTGGATCTTGGGAAATTTTCTGGAGGTGAGCACTCCGAATCTCCAATAGGGAATATGATCCGGGCCCAGATCCCTTTGCTCGTATTTTTAAAACGAATGGCAATTCAACCTGGATAAGATCCTCAGGAGAATGGGGGCGCCAGAAAAGCGGGAGAGCCTTCCTTCCTTCCGTCATAGCAAATGTCCCCCCTTTTACTGATACTGATACCAGTGCCTCTGCCTCTGCCTGAGCGCATCGGCAAGGCTCGCCTGCCCGCGGTTACTAATCCGTAACGTGCATGGCATGATTCATCATGCGAACCGCCTCACAGACCCTGCCACATATATAACCTTGGCGCGTTTGCAAAAGGAAGGAGGAATAAGGATTCACCGGCATAGCCCGACAAATAACAGGTTGAGAATTTAGAGTCGCATGAAATGGGTTCAATGAAGAGTTGTTGTAGGAAAGTAGTTTCATGAGGAACAGATTATCAGCTAAAAATATTTCCATCGCGAAAACCTTAAAGTCGTCGAATAATAGTACATCCTCATCCCCATCCCATCAATAAACAGCGCTCGAACGAAGAAGTAGTTAAAAAGATAATGTTTGGTAGACGAGAAAGTAATGAAAACGTGCCCTAATCCAAGCCAATTCGACTCAATCCAATCCCAGCTGTGACCGTTTATCTCTCCACATTTAGACTAAGAACGCGATTGCTGCTGCGCCGACGGCACCGACCGTGGTGAGTTGTGCGACGTGGTTTGGCAGACCAAAGCTCGTTCCGGATGCTGAAGCATATTGTTAGCTTTAGTAGGATCAAGGGTCTTTTCAAAGATGTAATTTACCTTGCGGGTCCTCACTGCTGTGGCTCTTAGACTTGCTCTTTCCTTTTGGCGAGCGAACGACAAGGTTAGGTCGGAGGGATGAGTCTCCCTCGAGAGCGGACGCGGCGATAGGTGTAGCCATGAATGCGATGATAGCAATGAGGAAAGAGATGAAGATGGCGGTTCTCATTTTGATGGATTGGTTGATTGGTAGCTGAAATTCGTGAAAATTGGATCGCTAAGGTATTAGAGTTCCAAAGGGATGGAGTTATATGGGACTGATTGCTTGAGCGGTTGAGGATGGGATGAGAGCTTCAAGGGGAAGTGGTGGATATTTAAGCTTTCTTTCATTTTTCATTTTTATTCTGACCCAGCAAGGCCCGGTCGGTTTAGGCTCATCCCACCCTTACCGGATGCACCCCGTGAAACATGACCCACAGGGAAGCAGTAACTTGAAAGAAAATAAGCCTTTACTGTCGCCTTCGACAAGGGGCAGTGCTCATAGCTAACAACTCTATTTGTATCTTGCTCTCTTAAACGTGTCACCGAAGGCATGGTCGTGCCAAGGGTGGCTTCACCTCCTCAAGCCTACTGTAAGTCTTCCATAACCTAAACGGAAACGGAGACGGAAGTTACCCTATGAGACAATACCCAATATCCCATCAGAGAAGTTACCTCAATTTCTCGTATGAGTCGAATTGGGGGTAAGGGCCAAGCGAAAGCCACAAAGTGAGGGCGCCAACCAGACCTGGAGAAGCTTAAATCCAAGATTTTGTTTTGTCACACGACCTTCAGAAAAGTGAGCTTTCCACATTTGCAAAGAAACAAGTGAAGAAAAAACGATTTCACAGGACAGTATCAGCCTTCACTAGCGCCAATTGGACCCTCGTGGGAACTCAAGGGCAGTCTCTCACTTCAACTAACCCTACATTCTTCAAGATTCTCTTAATATAGTATCATATATTGGTGACCACTTGTCTTCAGCTGAGAAAGGGTCCTGTGAACGATTATGCTCCCCACCACAACATCAACCGGCCACGGAGGTCAGCAAGGCAAGGGGAGAAGGGGAAGACCAAGGACCTCAACCCCCAGGGATGGAAGCAGTACCAGTAGACTGCAGCATATTTTGGATCAATCCCTGTGGATCCGTGCGAGCGGGTTGTACAATGGGACAACCACCGACCGATGGTGTTACCAAGTTAAGCTAAGCACTAAACTAAATCTTGATTGGGCAGAACTTATCCACCCTCGTTCCTGCGAGTTCAGGTTACAGTCTTGAACTCGAGGACTGATATCGGGAACTCGATACCAGGTGATGGAAACCTCGCGCTAGGGCGTTAGACTTGCGTCTCTTAGCAACAAGATCTCTCTCTCCCGCCATCTTATATATGTACCGGTATCTGAAGAAGCGGGTTACTTGGTGTGCTGTGTTTTTCCCCCCCTTTTCCAGCGGAGGAAATTACGGTATCGGTCTACCGCTGTTCGAGTCCTGGAGGTAGCCAATATGGAGACATTCAGCCCAGGGTTGTCGGAGGTAAAAATGCAAGCTGAAGGACCGTGCGCCTAACGCCTTTTTTGCATACAACGAGTACCGTAATACAGCAGACGCACCCGAAATTTGAAGGAACTACCACCGTTACACAATAACCCAACCGGCGAAAAACAAGATCCCTGTCTTGTTGAGATACGATACTCTACCGTATCCCGGATATAAGCATAATAATAAGCGAGCTCGAAATCGATGCCGAAGTTAATTTACCGGTAATGGTGAGTGGCTTTTCATTTTTCTCAGCCCTTGTCTGCAGAGGGGAGTTCGTGAGAATACCGGTAGTCTGCTGGTGGTCGAGCACCAGTACAGGTAAATAAATGGTGAAATGTGAGATCATGAGAGGACAGCAGGGGGCAGTTTTTTCTTTCTCTCTTTTTCCTTTTCTTAACTGAGTTATGTTACTATAAATTCTCGTTCAAAGTATGGGTCGGATTGGTGCCAGTGAAGGCTTATACAAGTACTGTACCGGTCTAGTTCAAATCGTTCCTTCTTCGTTTCTATCTTTATAGTGTGGCAAATTCACATTATGGTTGGCAAAACCGTGAATTTAATCTTCTCGGGGTCTAGTCATTCACTCTTGCATGGCAATCTTTTGCTCCAATCAGACTCGTACGAGAACTAGCAGGATGAGTATCTATAGGAAGAGAATTACAAGTTAAGACGCATAGAACCCGAACAAAGGGAGAAAAAAATTGTATGGCAAACTGTCCGTGCATATCTAACGGCCCATACTCGTACAAAATTTCAGACTCAAACGTTCGGGTTCTACAGTGACGGTATATGCCTGTACTTGTACCGGCAACCGTAACTGGTGCCAGTATTGCGGCCTGGTGCTAATCGAGGGGCGGGCGGTCATAGGATAGAGGATCTTATGCAGAACCCTGTAGGTTCGGGAGGGAGACCCTAGTTGGGCACGGTGGCCGGCGAGAAACTGAGAATACGAAGTACGATACCGTGGATGTGTGATGGTGTCATGGGTGCCTTGAAGAACGCCTTTCCTCACTGGTTGTCCAGCTCGAGTTCCAATTTGTGGTGGGTTACCGGTAGTTTCTCTGGCCGACATTTTGGCTTAGTGCCGGTATCAAACGAGAAGTTAGGTTCTTAGTCAGAGATACAGTGCAAAAGTCCCCAACTTGAAAAAGTGATGAATTAGAGGTTTCATTCAGCCCCAGGGTTGAAAAGCGTTTATGCAAGTTATTCGAGGGGAAGGACTTTAATGTAGGTAGCGCCTGTTCTATGCATAAGTCTAGCAGACCCACCAGGTAGGAAAATTGGCAGAAAAACAGAAAAACGGTTTTCCCCCCTCCCTACAGAATGCCCCAACTGCCTATCCTCTAAAGGATTACCGTATTATACTCCCCGGATACGAGACTGGCACAATCCAGAATCTTAGCCCTGACGAATTTTGTCAAATAAGATATCGAAACAGGCACTGTATTACCTACAGGTACCCGAGTACCGGTAATGGTTCCGGGGTATACAGGAAAGTGATGAGACAGACAGGGGCTTTGAGCCCGGGCACTCATGACTGCTAGAGGAAAAAAAGTTGTTTAATTTGGTAGGAATGATGATACAAGGGTTAGGGATAAAATAGTACTTGTAGTACGATACGGTAAACATGTATGATTTACAGATAATTGGTACGTGTACGGAGATTCATGGGATCAACGTATTTCACAGTAGTGAAAAGTAAAAAAGGGTACCAAAAAGTACCAATTTCAATTGCTTAAATGTATAGATATGATGCTACTTAGAAAATAAAAATGAAAAAAATGAGAAAAGTAAATTTGTAAAATCCTTTATTAATATAAATTTAACTACAGAGGCAAATAGTAGACTAAGCAAACAAGTTATGGAGAATGAACAAGACAATTCAAAAAAGATATGATAATAAAAAAGAAAAAGAAAGATAATGCAAATACTGTAGGAAAAGGAAGTGAGGGATAAAATCTCAAATACCTCAGAATTGTGTATGTCCACGATCAGCAGAAGCAATAGTAGTGTTAGGCATACCAAGAATGCCGACCCATAAGGCTCACGCACAGACCCCTGCGTAACAATCAGTCAAGTATAAACTACAAAAGATACATCTCGGTCTAGCTTAAGATGATAGTGATGCATCTTCGACTATAAGGTCACGTGTTCGATTCACAGCCACGTCATAGTTATTATTAGTTAAAATATAATTATGCGACAAGTCATAAACATGACGGCGATAATAGCGCAAAGACGTCTGAGTGATTTAAGTGTGCGTTCCCGTTTTAGGATGCCCATAGGGTAGGAACGAGAGTTCTCTAAGATAACGGACGGAATCAGAATAAACACTTAAGTAAAAAAATTGTATGAGATACCAGAAGACACATAGCGGGGACCTCCGGGCCCGCTCAGAACCAGTCAGTACGAACATAAGATAAAGGGAGCGCAAACAGCTATTCGAGCGATTGCTGCCACAAGTCAGTTCGGAAACCTGATGCGCAGACAGTGACAGACTCTCGCGCATTGAATGGTCTGACGCTTTTGAAGTTGGCCACTTCATATACGGTTCGGTGAAGAGATATTATTACGTTGGCATTAGTCGGCTACGTGTACTCTAGACTGACCTATTACTCACGGGACTGACACACCCTCACGATAATATGGTAGTCTATATCTTCATAATATGGGTATGGAGTCGAACAGTTGTCAGGGTCAAGCGGTGTTCGCACTTACAAGTTTAGAGAACTTAATTCGGTCGATACTTAGTTAGTATGGTTAGTACATGTAGCCCGCGAACACTCAGACGCAGAATATAAATATTGAAGTGCCTCCCTCACTTAAAAACATCATCAAGAACCAGAGAAGAGATCTTATCAATATAATAAGTTAAAACTATTATTTCCTCACTTTAATCTTACACTACGCTAGTAACTTAGTTACACTTTACTATGAGCCTTCCTCGACAAGATTCTCCATCCATAAAACCACTCGAGCATAAGGCCTAGTCCGGCATCATAAGGTACCTTACCGGCTACCCCTAACAAGTAGCAACTTATTCAGACATACTAAGGAGAAAAGCCTCTAAGTCATCCTCATCTGCCGTATTATCTTTTCAAATCTGGTATATTTGAACAGGTGTAACCTGCTCCTGAGTATTGTGAGATTCCCAGAGAGAGATCCGGCGATACTGTAAGGACAGGGAGGAGAAGCGTCGATGGAAATCTCTACAAAAGATATAACAAGGGTAAGGGACTAGTAGAGTGACCGTTCAACTTAGTATATTAAAGTGAGGGTTTCTGTGAGGCTTGAGAGTTCGAATCCTTAAGGGATTTCGAACGCTTTAAATACAAATAAATCATAACCAATATTCTGTCCAAATGGGAATGCTAAGCTATGCTAAGGTAGAAGCGAAAACAACTAAGTCCTAAAACAAACGTCTAGATGCAACAGGATATAACTAACAAAACAAGTAATGGAATCAAACAAGTAAGGGATTGCTACTAATGTACTAAATCAGTAATAAATAGTAGAAAGCATATAGTTTCCCAATAGGGTACAAGAAACAAAAAAGGTAGTAATAAGCGAACTCAGGATAGTACTACCTAATAGGAAACTATAACAATAGAAAAGGTACAAGGTAAGGAATGATTCGTTACTGGGGAAATCCTAATAGGCAATATCCAACGTCATGTCAATGAGTGGTAGCGATAATAGTAGATTCTGTTACAACAGGATTCTTATCTCTACATCAGGATGAAAGACCTCTAATGAAGTCTAGTTATAGACAAAGAGGGAATAGAGGGATTGCGTCAACATTTAGGGTCTATTAGGAAAATGTTGGAGCGTGGTCCAAGGTGGTCCTGAACGCTGCTGGTCCACCAAGGGGGTTGTGGTCCCCGTGGTCCACCTGGTCCACTCCGATCCATTTTGATCCACACTTTTTGAAATTTGACCGAAAATGTGGACCAGGGTGGATCATGGTGGATTAGGACTGGTTTTTACATTTTGCTGATGCTATGAGTCAGGTAAATTAGAGTCAAGGCAATCTCCCTATCACTTTTTTATTTACTACTAGGCTGCATCAGAGTCTTATACTCTTAGTGAGTTGATAAGAATCCCTATACCGAAATTCCCAATTTGATAAGATAATAGGGTATTCTCTCTTATTCCTTTATAATTGCCCTATATATTAGCTTATTAGTATTGAGCTGGAAGATACACTGGCAGTAATTGATTTTAATCTTCATTAATTGCCAAACCAACTCAATAAGATTAATATCAGGAGAACAGGCTCAGAGTGGTTAAGATAATAGAGAGTTGTATAAGTTTTTGTTATTATAAACTTTAGTAGCAAATGCCAAGCATTATGGAGAAACTGCCATCTTGCTGGATGTAGACATAGTTCTTGGTAGTTCAAGATCATGATACCTAATCCTCAAAACTCTCTAAGTAGAAATAGTATGAGTACAATAGCCTAAAAATTTAATTATCCAGCTCATCAATGCTCTCAATCCCAGATGACAAGAGATTCTTTTTGCTAAATAGTAAAGTAGCCCCAAAAGAGAATAGTTTCTAGTTTCCTAAAATGTGAAATTAAACAGCTGAAATCTTAGAATTTTGCTCGATAATATTCTAATATCAGTATAGTTTACAAATGTTAAGATATTATATATAGATTTCTAAAATCTTGTAAAAAAACTAATTGTATCCTGACTTTTTTTGTTTCAATGCTAAATTCTGCAATAGTATCTACCAGTATCAGGGGCTGTAGTGATAAAATCATATTCAGACTAGCTGATTTCAATTTCATAAATATTGTTTGTTATCTTTCAAGCAGACCAGTTTGGAGAGTTTTCCAAAAAGGAGAAGTTCTAAGAGATTTCTTGTGAAAAATATAGAAGAAGATAAAGGAAGATGCACTTACCAGTATCAACTTGGTGTATTTTGTATGTGAAAAGATGTGACAAGAGTTGAGAGAAATTAAAAGAAAATATTAAAGAAAGAAAGTGCAAAGAGAAAGAAGAAAACTACAAATCAATTTAAGAAAAGGCTACTATTATTGGCTTTTACATATTGAAGGATATTATTATTAATCTGTTGATATCGCTTGCTCAACCAATCAAAGATGATGCTTTTTATATGTTTTTCTGCTCTTTATATATGGTTAAAGCAAGTAGAGAAAAAGCAGTCTTGTGAAAAATTTTCATCCATAACCCCACATGAGAGTTACCTTCAACAATCTTAATTATTACTATCTAACTCTGATACCAACATGTGGGTATTAGTAACAACTTATCAAAGCAGAATTTTCCTTCTACAGTACTGAGAATTTCTATAGTATAATAGATACAATTGAAATAATTGAGTCTGCCAAGTCCAAAGCCACCCCTAGACTTAGCCTTATCCAACCCAAATCCCTATAGCAAATTTCTTCTCAGCAATATTGTCAATTTTGACAACACTCCTCTTCTTTTTCAGTATCTCGCTAACCATACCTACAATGCTACTCGCATGACCTGAACCCCCTCGTGTCAATCGGCAAGAAAAATCAGATTTGATTGCCGGATTCATTTTGATGTTTTCCTTCTTTCCCTATGATACAATGGCTCCCCCCCAATCTTCAAAACCTCCCCTTGGCAAGGGCCACTATTTGCTGGGTACAGAGTGCCCATCTTGCCAACATCTGCCCCAATGACCAGTTGCTTACATAATGACTTGCACCACGGTTCAAAAAACAACACAACCCACGAAAGACGAACCAATAAACGGTGAGTGCTTGCTGCCCCGGAGGCCTCCTATTATGGGAGGCAACATCGTACCCCCGCCTGCTCGGATAGATACAGGTAAGCAAGAGAGAGAGAGAGAGCTGAACTGCAATAGGCTTAGTTGAGCCCGTTAGATAAATTAGGAAAATTAGCGCGAGCTATACCGAGTCGGGTAAACTTTATTCCTTCTCGGGGCTCTTTTTTTGTTTCTGACTGAGGAGGTAAGAGGCCTGATCGGGCTTATGGATCGCCTGGGTAAGTTCCGGGTTTGTCTGTGATACAAGGAAGAATGCTCGGGGAGTATTCTCTGGGATTGGATTCTGTATGATGTAATCTATCGTTTCACACTCATGATGCGATCATCGTAGTACCCTTAGCCAATAGAACAGTTCCATTTCAATGTTAGAAAAAGCTATGGCGAAGCACTTGGGGTGAGCTTAAGTGACCGGAACTGGCGACCGATTGCTAGGGTGGCAACAGCAGACCAGGGACCAGAATAAAAACCGCAAAAGCCTTTCTACTGAGTGTATTTGGGCCTCCCCTACTACTAGGAACTACTTTGTGATTTTTATAGTATCTTCGGAGTTGTTTTCTCCGCCGTTGGGTTGTCAGTTGGCGGTTGCAGCTTCCGGGCGATTAATCTCACTCCAAGCGTCGGTCCAAAAGAGCTGCGCTAGGTGTTTCCTAGGCTCTGGCACGCTGTGTGTTAGTTTATGGGTACATTTCAATAGGCGAAATATACCCTGAGGAGCCATGACGCTATTTACACACCTGGCACAATCATAGATCTGGCGGGTGGCTGCCGGCGGCCAGCTGGTTATCTCCCCTGTAAAGGTAAGTCAGTCCCATAGAACAAGCGGGAACTGCTGACTACATCTGCTGTGCTCACTTACAGCTCGAAACATTTAAACTGAAACTAGCTGGGAGGGAAGAGCAAACGTGAGGCCTGGATTCCCGTCGGAAGCCCAGGGTCTCCCTGGTGACTGGGATTTTGTTGCCTTGGCGATTCTACACCACGTATGGGGGGGGGGGGTGAGGTGGCATTAAAGAGAAAGTGGATGGAGGGGATGCCTTAACATTGGCCTCGCCCATTACCCGGTGAGGGAATACAGGTGAAGCAGCATATTTACAGCTAAACAGTCCTCTTGTGCTATCTTAGTGTTACTCCACTTGGTCGCGCTTACGCTACATCTTTCCTTTCGTTATGTACTTGGGCCGCCGCATTGGCTTCACCACAGCCTATCACTCGAGCCGCTTGGGGCGATCTTTTTTCTACATTCCTGTTCTTCTAATCTATACATACACCCACGAACCACTCCATGGCGGAGGATGACCTTCAATCCACCCACCTCCCTCTTAAAATTACCCCGAGGGCCTTTCGGCTATCTCTTATTTAGAAACACAATTGGGATCTCAAGTGAACAAATAAATACCACAAAAACTCGTCTTATCCGCTGTCTCCGCCTGGTTCCGATCTTAGTCAATCCCTTCGATCAGCACACTATAGGTTTAGTTTGACAGGTTAACAGAATTGCGAATACCGGTAGACAAGATCTAACACACTCAGCACACTTGGGCTTGACTGTGAAGGGAAAACACTAATCCTTCTTAGGGGTTTTTGTCTCTGATCACGGAGATTGGGCACTTGGCGGAGATAGTGGATAAATAGCACTAGTTTTTGCAGTATAAGGGCCACCCTAAACCCTACGCCTGCCCTCATCGTTTTTCTCGGATTGGTAGGGTTTGGCTGCTCTCTGCCTGGGCTAAACTCTGATCTATCAGAGTAGTGGCGTCCTACCCAACCCCTCCTTGAGCTAGTTTCAGCCCGGTCATGGTGTAGGCCGGCAAAAGGAGTTATTTTAACAATGCAGGGTTCCATGCTATGTCTATTGTTGGTCTAGCAAGCTCATGGGCTTTGAAATGATGGGATTGCTAGTGAACGTAAATGAAGGGAGAGAGAGTCGCTTTTCCTAACGAGCCATATTAGCAAACGAAAGTCACTAGATTGTCATCCCCCCTCTTCCTCTTCCTTTCCGATAAGCAAGATTCTATCCCAAAAAAAAGGTTACGATTTTTATTCTTTAGACGACGACTTCACAAGCCACTCGGATAGAGGCTAATTAGTTAATTTTCTGTGATGAATAAACAGCCTGACCTCTTCAATTCCAACACTTTATCTAGCTTGCCACAGGATACTTTCCTATTCAGGGTTGTTTGGTGTCACAAGCGAGTGAGAGGAAAGTGGTGACCAAAGCACGCGGGTAATTTCGTACTGTTCATTGAAAGGGGAGAAAGAGGAGAAAGAGAAGAGGAACGTAGAGGAAAGGAGGGTCAAGAAATAATTGAACAAACAAATAGTGACCCAGACGGTCACGAGGTGTCACTCGTGATTGCTGAAGATGCAAGAGCGCAAGTACAGTACAATTTCCAACACAAGTTTAGTCGTCGGACCGAGCGAGTGAGGGGACAACAGATGATATCATTTCTTTCCTACCTCACAACGTTCCATCATGGCACCACGGAGGTTTACTTGCGGTACTATCTCCACACCCCCGCCCTGCTAGGTGAATAAAAAAATAAAAAACTAGGGAAGGAACTAAGAATTTTGTTCCCTACTTGGTATTATATAATCCCTCTTCATTCACGAGAACAAGCGCCTAGGCTCCACTTATCACCCTTTTTAACACGACCCACCAGCGCAGCACCCAGTAAAACGCCTCCCCTAACTTTCTCTATCCTTTACTTACTTATCTACCATGCCCTTCTCACTCTTATTCCACCCCCTCCCAGTTGCTCTCGCACCCGCCATGGTCGTCCCCCTTTCGAAGAGTAGTTCTAAGTCGTAATCACAAAGTGTCACTCACACTAGATGTTAGTGTGGGAAAAGTAATATGTAAAATAGAGGACGGCATAGGCACTGCTCGGACATAAACAAGCCTTGGCTACGAGGACGCTCTGCCCTGCACTACAACTCACCACAGCTATAAACACTAGCAAATCTCGGAAAGAAAAAAAGGTTCATTTCATACCCACTACACACTCACCCACCACTTATTAAACCGCAAGAAACCTACGAGAGGAAATAAATAGAAATAAAAAGACCCTAGACATATTACGCTATAACCAAACCCCTATGAAGCTGAAGTTAAAAGTAAAAAGTACACAAGGAAAATTTTTATCGGAATTACGTGCCCCGGAAGCGACCCCCCTCGCTTCTAGCCAACCATCAATCCAACCCATCCAATCCATCCGTCCAGCCATATAAATTCTAGGTGCGATATGGTAAAAAAAAAAAAAAAAAAAAGTGGAAATACTCAAATTAGTTAAACCTTTGTGAAGAATCACATACTAAAAGAAGCTATTTACACTGAATGAGAAAACGCAGGAAAAAAGCAAACTCCGCCCCCCAAACCCCCAGACAAATGAAACGAAACAAATGAAGCACCTTACTTGAATGGAAACAAAAAGAAAACAAGAAGTCACCCCTTCTTAGCAAACAACCTCCTCGTCCCCCCCA
>Ga0307507_10003061_pt1 | contig 33425 bp, 5 predicted proteins | sample 7_EM_MG_FD_207223 | JGI IMG/M metagenome (GOLD analysis project Ga0307507, IMG submission 207223) | Populus trichocarpa ectomycorrhiza microbial communities from riparian zone in the Pacific Northwest, United States - 7_EM | ecosystem: Host-associated > Plants > Roots > Unclassified | place...
TATTTAACTTTTAAAGTTGCTAAGTAGGTTAATTGCGTGTTAAGAAATATATAGTTAGCTTTTAAAGTTGTTAAGTTAGTTAATTGCATATTAAGTTAGTTAAATTGCGTGTTAAGTTAATTAATTGTATATTAAGTTAGTCGAATTGCGTGTTAAGTTAGTTAATTGTATATTAAGTTGGTTAAATTATATGTCAAGTTAGTTAATTGCATGTTAAGTTAGTCAAATTGCGTGTTAAGTTAGTTAATTGTATATTAAGTTAGTTAAATTGTATATTAAGTTAGTTAATTGCATATTAAGTTAGTTAAATTGCGTGTTAAGTTAGTTAATTACATGTTAAGTTAGTTAAATTGCGTGTTAAGTTAGTTAATTGCGTGTTAAGTTAGTTAATTGCGTGTCAAGTTGGTTAAATTGCATATTAATTACACAAAACGCGAAAATTAAAGTCTACTTAAATCTTATCCTGCGAATATTTTCCTGATAAAGCTAAGATACGCGCTACCTAAAATTATAATATTATCTAAGACCTATAAGCTTATAAGGCGCTTGTTAATAATATACGCTAAGAGATTAAAGATAACCTCTATAAGTCTAAACATAACGTCTAACGATTAAAGAAGGCTAAGATTATACTTATTACTACAGTTACTAAAAGAGAGGGTATAATTAAATACCTATAATTTTAGCTTAATAAGTATATTTATAACAATACCAGACACCCCTCTACTATATATAACACCACCTATATCTCTACGCCCCTAGTAACCTTACCTACTTAACACTTAACAGAGGGTCAGCGCTAAGCAGCTTCGCCTAACGGGAACCCCTACTACAGTAATAATAAAAGCCATAACGACCAAACCCAAACTGCTACTATAGGGTCTAATATATATTACCCTAATCCCCTAATCTTTAAGGGTGACCGTAAGGAATATAGCCACTAGAAGATATAAATCTGTAAAAAACTAACCTAGAGCGCCTGCCTTTTCCCTATAGAAGATACTAAGATTGGCTATATTATTAGGTAAACAAAGGGCATTCCGTTTAATAGGCTCTTTGCTTAATAGGAGACTAGCAGTCCCTAGAAGTAGCAGTCCTACTAGAAAGTCCTTAACGACCTTAACTAAATATACCGCGACTATAACCTAGTAGCCACCAGTCAAGCCAAACTACGTGCCCTAAAGATAAGTCCTACTAAATTATTTAACAAGTTCTATATTAAATTCTAGGAATATACTAGAGTTCTTACCTAAGACAATGCTAAAGACTAGAAAGACCTTCTTAAAAAAGTTACTTATTACCTTAGTTACGCAGCCGCCAGCCACAATTATAACGACGTTTATAATATAGTAGTAGCCCTATAGAAGATTAAACGACGGCTAAACTAGATTACTACTATAAACCCCTAACTAAAGACCTCCCTATAGAAGCCCTCCAGACCTACTAAACTACTAACGCCTACTACCCTAAGCAATACTACTAGTCCTAATATCAACCTCTCTATACTAACCTTCCCGCAGAAGTTACTAAATAGAGAATATAAGCTACTTTAGAAGCTAAAGCATTGCTATAAATACTATTAAGAAGGCTATTATAGCTATAGCCTAAACTACCTAATAGCTAGGTTTAGCAGCTGCCACCTAATACTTAACCTAGTACCTTAAACACCAAATACATTGCTATATGCCACTACTATACAAGATAAAGACGTAGTAATAGCGGTAGAGTTAGATATGGAAATGGAAAACACTAAGTCCTAGCCTTAAGTTGTAGATTAGGATACCCTAATAATAAGGGGATCTATATATCGGCCTGCTTAATAGATAACTTAGTAAAGATAAATAAACGGAAATAGATAGTTTTACCTATAATAGGAATTACTGCTAAAAAATAATATAAAAGCCGTTCTATAATTAATTATGGAGCTACTAATAGATTTATAGATACCTAATTTGTGTGTACTTATAACCTACCTATCTTACCCCTTACTAAAGCCCGCGCCCTATAACTTACTAACGGCAGTTGTACCGCATAGAAGATTACCTATATAGTATAACTCCACCTAGATATAAACGGGCACTAAAAAGAGCTCTAGACCTATATTACACTACTTACTAACTACCCTATTATCCTTAGAATAAACTGGCTTAAATAATATAACCCCGCTATTAACTAGAAAAAGAGAGAAGTAACCTTTAACTCTAAATACTGTAGAGAGACTTACCTAAGATATAGCCTAGCCGCCTCTATTTACTCCCTAGGATACCAACCTAAGGAACCCCTTATTACCCTACCTACAACTAACTACTACTATGTAAGTGCCGCGGCCTTCTACCGCATAGTATATAAGAAAGGCTGGACCGTTACTATAGCCTCCCAATTATAACTATACAAGCTTAATAAAGAATAGGACTATATCCTCTATAATAACAGGATAAACATAGTTAATATAACGGAATCCCCCAGGAGGTACATATCAGATAAGACAGTAGAAGGTTTCATTAATATCCTGCCTACGTCCCATGTATGTTCCAGAAGAGACATAGTTAGATAGATAGGGGCAAAAGGTTTTACTAGTGTCTTAGAAGGTTTATATAGGAAGCTAGTTCTCCTCTAGAGAAGAACCAGCGATTAGTCTCTAAATAGAAGTAGTTAGAAGCATTTGTCCTTTAATACATAAAACTTATTCTACCTTTAACTTACCTTTAACTCACCTTCTACTTACTTATAACACTGTTAATTAGATAATTATACGTTCTAGTTAGGCTGGCCTCTTATAATTCTAATTACTCACAATCCGTTAGGAACGTACGGCTATTAATCAACAATAATAGGCCATACTCCTTTACCCCATAAAGCAACGCCCTCACCTTAAGAGGCTTAGAGAGTCTCTCTAAAGGAGCGCATTCCCTCTACTTATAAAGAAGTAGACTAGGAAGCCATAGCTAGTCCGTCTAACCTTCTAAGACCCTTAGGGACGATCACCACTAGAAAGTTATTAGAGCGGTTACTATACAAGACCCTACAAAAGACAAAGGAGTTGGAGATACAATTAAGACAAGTATATTAAGACTACTAAGGATAATTGCAAGAACAATTAGGAGAAGCACAGACACCCCAGACATAAAGCGGACTTAAAGGGGCAACACTATACTACGCTATAACATTAGACAAACCTAAATTCCGCACAAAGAAACCTAATAAGTATAATAGTAATAGTCTCAGGAACTGCAATCGTTTTATCCGTTAATGTAAAACCAAGTTTCAGCTAAATCCAAAACATTACTCTAATAAGTATAATTAAACACTAATTACTTCTACCTTCCTGCGTGGCACCGTCAAGAGTTCATGGACACGCTATAAGAAGAAACTTACCACACCCCTTAAATTCAGCAAACTTAAGTCCTGGTTAGTTAATTAGGTCCAAGACCCTACTAATTAAGGGATGGATTACAACCAGCAATACCATAATACAAAACAGCGAGAAGGCCAGAGTATAGTCCAGTTCGTAAACTACTTAGAAGAGCTAGAAGACAATATACCCTACTTAGACTTATAGGACGACGCTATATAACTCTATTAGCTACTTGCCAAGTTATAACCTAAGATTTAACAGGCTATACAGGAGAAGGGGGAAATTCCTACCTCTTAAGAAAAGCTTATCTCTGAAGCTACTCGGATCAAGAACGCTAAAAGAGACCATTTAGGGAAGCAAAAGGAACGAGACACTAACAATAAAGAGCGTAGAACTAGACCTAGCTTTAATAAAAGGGGTAGATCCCAACCTAACCACTCTATAGAAGGATAACGTAAGCAGGCTTTGCAACCCTAGAGCAACGCTAGTTAACCCCAGAATAATAATAGGCAGAAACCATGGAACCAAGAGTTACGCAGCTATTATAACTACGGCAAGAAAGGCTATATACAGCGCTTCTGCCAATAGAAGAAGCAAGAGGATGCTTAATTAGGAAAAGAGAGAGCCTAGTAGATCTTCACTCCCTCACACTAGGCCAGTAAGAGAAGGAGGGAGTAAGCTACCGCATAGTTATTCCTATCTCTATTTAAGTTAATAATAAATAGGTAACGCGAGACTGCCTTATAGACAGCGGTGTGACCATGGGGTTCATTTCTTAATTACTAGTAAAGGAATTGGATTTAGACCTTAATAGCTCGCAGGTACGCACCGTTTAAAGCATTAGAGGCTACTAGATTCCATACTATAGGGAATAAACTTTTTCCATGGCTAGCTAGGACCGCGATAGTCTATAGGATATATAGGAGATGCGCTTCTGCGCTGTAGAAATCAAGGGGTATAACCTTATTTTAGGATACCTATGGCTTTAACAGGTCAATCCAGACATTAATTGGCCTTTAGCCTCGTATTAACACCAGAAGTCTTAACCGCGCATTATAGTTAAAGATTAAAAGACTTTCTTAAACTATATATAAGAGGAAGGGTGGGCGTATGCCATATATACTACTCTTAACACCAAGAATGGGGACGTAGAGTATTCATTTTTGGATATCCGGCTATACGCAGTTAAGGAACCAGAGATTTCACAGGAATATATAGACCTAAAGGATGTTGCTAATAAGGAAGCTGCGCACACCTTACCTAACCCTATGTTGGTAGAGCATAAGATAGACACAGGAGACAAGGAACCTCCTTTTGGACCACTATATAACCTATCAGAAAACGAGCTGGCAGTATTACGTCAGTATATAGTAGACAATCTTTAAAGAGAATAGGTTCGGCCTTCTATAAGCCAGGTAGGGGCACTGATTATATTTATACTAAAGAAGGACAAGACCCTTCGCCTCTATATTAACTATCAGGCGCTAAACAAGATTACTATAAAGAATTGCTACCCGCTACCCTTAATAGGGGAGCTTATTAACAGGCTATTAGGCGCAAAGATATTTACAAAATTAGATTTAAAAGATATATACCATTAAATCTAGATTAAAGCCGGCGATAAATAGAAAACGGTATTCTAAATACAGTACGGCCACTTTAAGTACCTAGTAATACCATTCGGGCTCACTAATATACCAGCGACATTTCAGGCCTATATTAATAAGGCATTATTGGGCCTATTAGATACAATATATATAGTCTACCTTAATAACATTATAGTCTACTCTAATAACTATAAAGCATATACGCACCATATGCAAATAGTACTAGAAAGACTGCGGGAATATAAGCTCTACATAAACCTAAAAAAATGCTTATTCTATATTACTAGCATTAATTTTCTAGGCTTTATTATTAGCATTAACGGAGTGTTAATAGAGAAAAGCCAGGTAGACGCTATTAGGGAATAGCCATACCCCATAACATTTAGGGAAGTATAGGTTTTTGTAGGCACGGCGAACTTCTACTAAAGGTTTATTATTTATTACTCGCAAGTAATGCTCCTAATTGCCAATCTATTAAAGGGATTTAAGGATAGCAAGAAGTCAGGACCCTTTATATTTAGGGAAGCTGCTAAGTAGGCTATAGACTAGTTAAAGAATTTGTTTACGTCGGCGCCTATCCTAATACACTTCTGCTGGGAGCTACGTATATACCTTAAAACGGATACATCCGGCTTTACCCTAGGGGCAATTATATCTCAATTAAAAGACGGAGAATAGCATCCTGTAGCGTTTTAGTTAAGGAAAATAACCCCTATAGAGCAGCGTTACATAACGCACAACCAGAAGCTACTTGTGATAGTTACAGCAATAAAGCACTAGCGATATTATTATATAGAAAGCAATTATCCTATTAAAGTCCTTATAGACTATAACAACCTAGAATACTTTATAACTATAAAGATGTTAAGCGGTCAACAAGCTAAATAGGCGGAGGCACTATTATAGTATAACTTTAAAATTATATACCGCCTAGGAAAAATAAATCCCGCTAATAGGTTGTTAAGATGTCCGGATTATAAAACTAGGAGAATCTAGGATAATATAGAGGAAATAATTCCCACATTGCAAAATTTGCTTAGGAAGAAAGAAGAGTCTTTCCCTAGAACTATAGAATTCCGTAGTAGGGTAGAGGTCCTAGTGATACAGCTGTAAAGCACTATAATAATAGAGCTATAGGATATAGTTACGGACCAGGTTATAGACCAAGCAGATATTACAAAGTTGGTGTACCCTAGAATTAGCAAGAATTCTACAGGATGTGCTAGGGGTGTTACAGTACCTTTAACTCAATAGCGCACTAGCTGCGAGTTTCTGGATCTAGAGGGGATAGGCAAGATGCCTATCCGCAGCATAGCACACTGCATAATGGCAGGAGAATCTGCTAGCACTAATAATTCAAAACGTCTCGTGCCATGCCTAGAGTCCGTAATGGCGGCGGGCGAAACGGAAACAAGCAATCTATATAAAACCTTTCCAGATCTTCTTCTTTAAGCATAATAAAGGGACGCCTTTATTTCTGGGGAGAGGTGGAAAGACGTAGTAGAGACTAACTTAGCCAGAGTTACTAAAAAGCTATAGCAACAAGACTAAAAGGGTCTATTGCGCTTTAAGGGTGCTGTATATATCCTAAAGGACCAAACAGTTTGAGATAAAATTCTAAAGGTTTTCTATAACAACCCTCTTAGGGGTCACTATGGTGCCAACAGGACCCTTAAGGCCGTTCAAAGGAAATACTTTTAGGATAGAATGTCTGAAGAAGTTAAGGACTATATATTAAGATATAATACGTGCTAAAGGGTATAGATACCCAGGCATCGCCTATACGGCGAGTTATTAGTGCTTTCTATTCCATAGGGACCCATATCAGAATTAATAATAGATTTTATAACAGGCTTACCCCCTACTAAAACAAGAACTGGAGAGGTTGCTGACGCTATCCTAGTAATCATTAATAGATATACAAAGTTTTTAGGGTACTTTGCTATTTTAATAACAATCACAGCAGCAGAACTAGTAGACCTATTTTTAAAGCGGTAGCTCCTATTTGGCACATTAAGGGGAATCATGTCCAACAGAGGTACCGTATTCAACAGTGCATTTTGGTCTTTATTCTGTCTCTTATTAAAGATACGGCAAAGAATAAGCACTACCTTTTACCTATAAATAGATAGGCAAACAGAGCGTCTAAATATGTTATTAGAACACTACCTCTACTACTATATTAATTATTAACAGGATAATTGGCCATTGTGATTAGCTCTAGCGCAACATATATATAACATAAGCATCTATAGCAGTATAAAAATGACCCCTTATAAAGCACTGTTTGGGGTAAAAGCAAATAACCCCTAAAACGTTAAGGACATCGTTCCTAAAAGAGAGGCACTAGCGGCGTCTAAAAGAATTAAGCAAATGAGAATTCGCAGAAAAGAACTCAAAAAGCACTTACTAAACGCCCAGGCTATATAAAAAAGGTACTATAACAAGGGACATATACCTAAAGAATTTAAAATAGGAGACGAAGTCTTACTATCTATAAAAAATATCCGGATAAAACGTATTAAGAAGAAGCTGGACCATAGGTAGCTTAAACCCTTTAAGGTAGTCAGAAAAACTAAAGGAAATTAAGCCTATAAATTGGAATTGCCAAAATTATATCTAATATATCCCATATTTTATATTTCCTTATTAAAGTTATACTAGAGAAAAGATAGTATAGAACTACCCCTACCTAGTGAAATTAATAGGGAACTAGAATAGAATATAGAAGACATTCTTAATTAAGGATGGCGTTAGAAGAAACGCAAATTTTTAGTTTATTAGGAAGGATACTTCTAAGCGCATAACAGTTGGGAACCTAAAGAGCACCTTTAGCCAGGATATAATATGGCAATTAAAACTTTCCTAAAGACCATAAATTAGGATTTAGCAATGGTTCCAGATATACCATAGGCAAGATAATAGGGAAGACCCCATAAATTAAAACCATAAGGTTAAGCACAGGCATTAAAAACAGGAACGTTTTGCCATTATAATAGGGATCCTAGAATCCTATAAGAGAAAGCTATAGAGATCCATATAAGAACCACTAAGGATGCTATCCAAAGAAGATACTGTTTAAGAATAAGTAGTAGCACCAGAAGAAGGGGCCCTAGAGACTTAAAAGGATTCCCTAGGGATAAAAAAAGAGTATCTAGTCTAACACTAGAGATACGCAGTAAAGTTAATAATACAAAGAGGACCAAAAAGACACAGAGTAAAGATTCAGAAATTTTAAAAAATTGTAAAGCATCTATAAGAACACCACCCGTTCATCATATATAGAGATTATAGCGGTATGCTACTTTCACATAAACTGTTACCAAAAATAAGAATAGAGGCATCTCTAAAGTATAAAGTTAATTCCCAGTACTAGGGCATCCTAGAGGCACTAGAGAGGCACCCTACAAAGCTATCCTATAAAAAGAAAGAAAGAATAAGATAATAACTTAAACACTAAAAGTAGCAATAGGAGCCTCCTCCTCTATCTTAATATTATTGTTAGCAGTATTATTAACACTCCTATCCCTAGAAGCATTAGTATTCTTACTAACATTCTTCTTAAAGCGGCAAGAACTAGATGGACTACTATAACTAGGGGACTAGCGGGGAGAATGTTTATCTTTATTACTATCCTTAGTATCATCCCTAGGCTCTAAATTAGCATCTAGGCTAAGATCAGAAAGTTAACAACTAAAGAGTTAGCATAGTTCCTAAACGTGTCACTAAAGAGACTTACCTAGCTAGAAAGGCCCGCGCAAGAGTACAAATATTATTATTTATAAAAACGAGCTGCTTACACATACGCTCCTAGACACTATGTGTCCAAGATTACTATGTCTCCACAGCAGTAGAAACCCTCATTAAATTAAAAAGGCTATAAGTAATAGAAGACACCTTCTATCCCTATCTATTACTATTCTAATACAGACGGAAATCACTAATGGCGTATTAGAGCCGGCAAGCCTTATATATATAAATAGCGGGGATCTAATATAGTTAGTAAAGTCCAGAATAGGATAGAATGGGAAATACCAGAACACAGGTCTTTTTCCAGCTGCAATAGTAGGAACACTTAGATCTGTTCTCGCCAGAGCGTAGCATTTTATAGGCGTGGGATAGGTCCAACATAAGCACGTAAACGCAATGACGGCAGCACTTCAGAGAAACCACCATAGGAGCAATAGAAGTGGTCTATAATGCCAACAGAGTAGGGATAACGCCGCCGCTAGTCTAGGGACGCGCAGCACGATTACAAGCCATTGCAAGAGAACACTATAGGAAGTCAGTATTATTAAGGAGATAAAATGGGGATTCTATTAACTATAGACGCGTTATAAGAAGAGAACAGAGCAGTAGAAGAAAGAATAGCTAGAGATACAAAAGCTAAAAGCTAAGATATAATAAAAAACGGTCTGCTGAAAGGCAAGACGAATAGTATTATTAATAGAAAGACGCGTAAAAGACAACAGCTTATAAACTAAAAGAAATTAACATTAAGACATTATTATTAAGACCTATTTTAGGTAAATAGGGATGGTAGCTAGTTAACGCGTCGCATAGAACAACCCCCAGATCAGCTTATAACAAATTCTTATAATAAGGAAGGTAAATCCCATCCAATTTTCATTATTATTATTAAAGTTCTATTATGAAGGCACCATAAGAGCTATAGTAGAAGAAGAGCGGAGGAATAGAAAGATAAAGTAAGGTTCCACGCTAGTAAAGAACTAGCAATAAGCCGCATCATAGAGTACCTTTCCACTAAAGAATTTCCCTAGTGGTTTTAGCCGGAACTCCATAAGAGATTATTAAGAGGCGAAGTCTTAGAGGACCAAGACCCTTAAAGGGGAGGCAATTATAACGGAATCCCCCAGGAGGTACATATCAGATAAAACAGTAGGAGGTTTCATTAATGTCCTACCTACATCCCATATATGTTCTAGAAGAGACATAGTTAGATAAATAGGGGCGAAAGGTTTTATTAGTGTCTTAGAAGGTTTATATAGGAAGCTGGTTCTCCTTTAGAGAAAAACCAGCAATTAGTCTCTAAATAGAAGTAGTCAGAAGCATTTGTCCTTCAATACGTGAAACTCATTCTACCTTTAACTTACCTTCAACTCACCTTCTACTTACTTGTAACACTGTCGATTAGATAATCATACGTTCCGGTTAGGCTGGCCTCTTACAGTTAACCTCCTAGAAAATAATACGCCTATAGAACTCTACAGACTTTTACCTTTAGACTTTAAGAAGTTTATAAAGCTTAAAAAAGGACTTACTAATAAGGAACTCCGTAAGCTCCTCCCTAAGAGGTACTATAACTTTATTAATATATGCTTACAAAAGAGTATAGATATACTCCCCCTATATCGACCTAATAACCACGCCATTAATATTAAATAAGGAAAAACGCTACCCTATAAGAGACCTTACCTAATATTAAAAGATAAACTCCTAGTTGTTAAAAAGTATATTAATAAATACCTTAATAAAGGATTTATTTGTCCTAGTATATCCCTAGCAGCCGCCCCTATCCTCCTTACTAAGAAGCTAGGAGGAGGTATCCAATTCTGCGTTAACTATAGAGGACTTAACGCTATTATAATTAAAAACTAATACCCTATACCGCTTATATATAAGACTCTTAAGCGGCTTAGTTAAGCTAAAATTTATACTAAGCTTAATATTATCGCCGCCTTTAACTACCTCTAAATACGGGAAGGTAACAAATGGAAAACCGCATTTGTATTACGCTTTGGCCAATTTAAATATACCGTTATGCCCTTTAGCGTATGTAATGGCCTAGGCAGCTTCTAAAGCTATATTAATAACGCCTTATAGGACTACCTTAATGACTTCTGCTCTGCGTACCTAGACAATATACTTATTTATAGCGACGATCCCTCTAAGTATACTAAGCACGTTTAAAAGGTCCTACAGCGCCTTAGGGACGTAGGACTTTATATTAATTTAAAGAAGTGCGAATTCTTAGTTATAGAAGTAAAATACCTTAGACTAATTATTACTACTAAGGGTGTCCGTATAGACCCTAAGAAGGTATGCATAATTACCAAATAGCAAACTCCTAACTGTATTAAGGACGTATAAGCTTTCCTTAGTTTCGCTAACTTTTATTAAAAATTTATATATAACTTCTCGGGTGTTATAGTACTACTTATAGCAATAATGTGAATAAAGGGCCTATCTATAAAAGGAAGAAAAATATATCTATGTTTTATCTGGACGCCTAAATACAAGAAGGCGTTCTAAGACCTTAAAGATACTTTTACTAAAGTACCTATCCTAGCCCACTTTATACTAGGACAATAACTCTATCTTAAGACTAACTCCTTAGACCACGTTAACACAGGCGTCCTCTTCTAAATAGGTAATAATGGCTTTCTCTATCTAGTTGCATTCTACTCATCTAAGCTTATACTATAAGAATATAACTACGAGATCTATAATAAGGAATTCTAACTAGAACTCTCCTTAGCAGAACTTAACTAGCCAACTAAAGTCCTTACGGATTATTGCAATCTTAAGTACTTTATAACTATAAAACAGCTAAACTAATACTAAGTACACTGGAACGAGTTCCTTTCTAGTTTTAACTTTAAAATCGCATATAGGCTAGGAGTATAAGGTACTAAGCCTAATAGCCTAATACGCCGCTTATAAGACCTTCCTTAGTCTAAAGATAACCCCTATAACTAGTTCCAACAACAGATAATCCTAAAAGCACGAAATTTGGCCCTAGGTATGCTACCTATAATAGAGCTAACTATACCTTAGCTCTACACTATAGAACTAGAATTACCTCCCAAAATTAATAAGCTTATTACTACGGTATATAATACCTCTGTTAACCTATTACTGTATTAACTTATTGCCGCAAAGACTATTAGCGCCTATATGCTGCTAACTAACCTTTAAAGCTTAGGCTAGATTAATATAGCAGCCTTAGAAGTAAAAGAGAATAGGCTCTATTATAGAGGCCGTCTATTTGTCCCTAACTTAGAAAATTTACAACGGCAACTAATCTAAATGGCCTATAACCTCTAATTAAGCGGCTACCTAGGCAAAGGAGGAACCTATAAGCTTCTTAGCCGATACTACTTCTAGCCTAAAATAATAGACTTAGTTAAACGCTTTATAGGCGCCTGCTATAGTTATAAGCGCGCTAAGGCCTTTAATATAAAGTACTAAGGACTACTGCACCCTCTACCAGTACCTATACAATAATAGGCAGATATCGCCATAGATTTCGTTGTTAACCTACTACTCTGCAAATGATACAGCCGTACCTATAAAAACATCCTTATAATAATGTACCGACTTATAAAAGAGCGCCACTACGTCCTAACCAAAGGCGTAGCTGTTAGTGACGTTACTAACGCCTTTCTCCATAAAATCTACTAATTATATAGGTTACCTAACTCAATTACGTCTAACTAAGGCATATAGTTCGGCTCTAATGTATGGAGACGAATCTGCTAACGCCTTGGCATCTCCGTTAAGATATCTATATCCTTCTACTACAAAACTGCTGGGTAACTAGAAAACACTAATGCTAGCATAAAAGCGTACCTATAATAGGTAGTCGCCTATAGTTAAGATGACTGGGTAGATTACCTCCTACTAGGTAAATTTACAGCAAATAACCATATTTTAACTACTATAGGACTTACCCCATTCTTTACAAATAAGGGATATTACCCCTAATCCAGTATAGAGCCACCAGAACCTATTAATAAGAAACTGCTATATGGAAAACGCCTTAAGATGCTACTTGCCGACCAGTATGCAGACTGTATAAAAAATCTACTTAACTACTACAAGGGAGAAATGGCCTGGGCTTAAGCAAAGTAGGCCTACTTTGCCGACTATTATAGAACACCACCACCGGAGATGCGTGTTGGCGACTAGGTATAGCTAGACGCACATAATATCTGTATATAGAGGCCTATAAAGTCACTTAATTATAAGAACCTCGGCCCCTATCTAATTAAACGAGTTATTAATAGGGGAGCCGCATATAAGCTAGAGCTCCCGCCTGCCCTAGTTACCCGTAGAATATAGCCCATATTCTACCTATAGCTACTACACCTTTACCAGCCTAATCCCTTACTGGGATAGATACAGCCTAAACCCCTACTAGTACTAATCTAAGATAAGAACGAAGATGAGAACTACAAGGAGTAGACCGTTAAACGAATTATTAACTCTAAATACTTTAGCAAAGGTAGAGGACGGCGGCTCTACTATAGAGCTATCTACGCAGGATTTGATATAGATTAGCCAGAATGGCAACTATAGGAAGACTTTAAAAATGTAAAGGACCTAATTAGTGACTTCTACTACGCGAACCCATTGTCACGGAGTGAGCACAAGCGATGATAATATATAGCGAAGTAGATATTATTAAGCTATGTACATAAACTGTGTGATGAAGTTAAGACGTTGCGTAAGGAAAGGAAAGTAGGAAATAGGGGAAAAAGGGTATATAACGTTCGCTTAGTTGCTAGGTTAACGGGTACTGTGCTACGCATGGGCAGGGTAGAGCTTAGGTGGCGGTTCTAGTAGAACTTAGTAGAATTCGGCAGTTAGAGGTCCTTAAAGTTGCCAGTTGGCAACTCTAACAGTAGAGACAGCAGATTGCAGCGGAATATAGTAGATTGCTGTCAGATTGCCATCTTATGGTTAGTCTTTAGTTATTTAGTCGGTGGAAACAGGTGGACGTGTGTAAGGTGTTACGGGGGTGTCCCATAATAGTACCCCCCCTTTAAACTTAAGCATCTGCAAGATGGGGCTGTGGTAGTTCTGGATGGAGTTCGTAAAAGTTTTCTACGGCTTATATAAGTTCTACAGAGTCAGCAGGTTCCTATAAGGGTTCAGTAAAACCTCTCTATTTTATAAGGTATATATATTTGCGTTTCCATTTGTCGTACTTAATGTCGTTAACTCTTTTAATGAGGTACTTATCCTTACCATCCACTTTAACTAGTGGGGGAGGGTCTTGGATCTGTCTAGGCAGGGCGTCTAATATAGGGGCGGCAGGGCGGAGGACTAATATATAGAATATGGGGTGGATTTTAACCGTATTAGGGAGCTTTAGTTAGTAGGTATAAGGAGAGACAACTTTTTCAACCTTATAAGGGCCAGCGTTCTTCTAATTAAGTTTCTTAGTAGGTTGTTTCGTGTTTAGATTTCTTGCGTTTAGCTAGACAAAGTTACTAATTTAGTAAGCTAGTGCTAGGGTTTGGTTCTTATTTGCTGCGGCTTTATAGACAGACTAGGCCCATGTTATTTTATTAGTAAGAAACTCCTATAGTTCTTCTATCTTCTTTACGAATTTATTTGCTTCTGCAACTTATAAGGCCTAATAAGCTAGACGAGGAACATTACTAAAGGGTTTAAAACCTATTTGCAGGTGCTGGCCGTAATTAGCTAGGAATAGGGAGACCTTTATAGTTTCTAAGACGGAGTTATTTGTAGTAAACTTAGCAAATATAAGCCAGTCCATCCAGTCGTCCTATAGATACAACGTGTATATCTGAATATACTGTTCCATTATAGCATTTACACGTTCTGTTTGACCATCTATTTCTGGGTAATATGCTGTAGACAATAGTGCTTTAATATAGAGTTGGGTAGTTAGTTCTTTCCAAAACACTAAAACAAACTAGCGGCCTCTATTGGAGATAATTATTTTGGGGAGTCCATGGAGTTTCTATATATAATCCAGGAACAGTTAGGCAATAGCAGGTGCTAATATATTAGGGTAGGCGATTAAGTGTCTTATCTTAGATAGTCGGTCTATAACTATTATAATGTTTATACAGCCTTTACTTTTAGGGAGATTAACAACAAAGTTAATTAAGATATCCTTCTATCTTCAGTCCGGAACAGGCAGTGGCTTTAAAAAGCCGTTGTATATCTCATGCAAAGCTTTGGCTTATTGGCAGGTATAGCAGCTAGAGACATACCTTCGTGTTATATTATATATATTTGGCTAGTAGTACTTCCGTTGGAGTAGCTCTAGGGTTTTTCCTTAACCTAGGTGGCTAGCTACTAGTAGGTTATATACATGTTTAAGGAGCTTAAGCTTAAGTTTATTATAATTAGGGACAACTAGGCGGTTCTAGTAGTACAAGCGGTCTCCACAAACTTCACATTTACTTAAAAAGATCTTTTTAGAGCATCTAACGCCATCTTAAATTAGCTTAAGTGTCTCTTAGATAAACTCATTATTTGGGTATTTATTAATTATAACCTATTTAATTAATCAATCAGTTATTTCAAGAATGTATACCGTAAGGTCTTTAGCCAGGGGATTAAATAATTCGGGACAAAGCAGGGTTTGTTTACGGTAGGCGCGCGCTTCTTCCTATACTGTTATATCTTATAAACGTCGAGTTAGGGTATTAGGTTTTTGACCTTAAACGCCTAGGCGGTATATAATTAAGAATTGGAATTAAGACAGATATTCTAACTAGCGGGCTTAACAATGACTTAGCTGTTTTATAGTTGTGAAGTACTATAGATTCTTATAGTTGCTAAGGACCTTAATTAGAAATCCAGCGCCTTCTAGTTTAGGTTGCCATTATTTAAAATATCTAATAATGGCTAATAATTCTTTATTATAGATCTTGTAGTTACATTTGGCTGGACTTAGTCATTTTGAGAAGTATGCTATAGGGTATAGTACCCCTTCTTTATTATACTAAGACAGAATGCCTCTAGTGATGTAGTTAGATGAGTCAGCTTCTATAACACTCTTTCGGTTTGGGTTAAAGTGTTAGAGTATAGGTACGGTAGTAAACATAACTTTTAGATAGGTAAAGGCCTTCTTATATTTCTTATTAAAGATAAAGGCTTTGTCCTTTTGGGTTAGAGCCATAAGAGGTAAAACCAGGGCGGAGAAGTTATTAATAAACTATTAATAGAAATTAGTAAATTCTATAAAGGCTCTTATATCCTTAATGTTCTTGGGTTCTTGCCAGTTTATAATTACTTTAATCTTCTTTAGGTCCATTTATATACCATCTATAGAGATAATAAGTCCAAGGTATAGAACTTCTGTTTTATAGAACTTGCATTTATCTACATCTAATTATAGTCTAGCTTTACGTAGGGCTTCCAAGATAAGGTCAATGTGTTTCTTATATTCAGCTAGGTTATTACTATATACCAGGATGTTGTCGATATAAGCAGTACAGAAAACGTCTAGGTAAGGTTATAAGGTATTATTTATAAAGTATTAGAATAAACTTGGGGCATTTATAAGGCTAAATAGCATTACTAAGTATTCAAATAGTCCGTATCTAGTACGGAATGCTATAAGCCATTCATCTCCTTTTTTAATATGGAGGCGGTTAAATGCGTGGATAAGGTTAAGTTTCGTATAGTAGTGAGCCTTACTTAATTGGTTCAGTGTCTCTTGAATTAATGGGAGCGGGTACTGATTCTTAATGGTAATAGCGTTAAGAGCTTAGTAGTCTATATAGAAGCATAGACCGCCGCCAGGTTTCTTAACGAAGATTATAGGTGCAGCTATAGGCGAAGAGCTTGCTCTAATAAATCCTTTACTTAGGTGTTCGTCTAAGTACTTCCACAACACTTAGAGTTTGTTTTGGGATATTCTATATAAGAGTCTAAATCCTGGTTGTTTTCCTTCTTTAAGTACGATCTTGTGGTTATATAGTTGGTGCTCTGCTAACTTATTGGCTTTCTTTTATAAAAATACTTCTAGATGCTTATAATAGCATACTGGTACTTTTGTGGCAGGGTTAGTATGCTTCTTTAGTGCTAGGGCCTTTTTAATATCGGCTATTGTAACGGCGAAGATTGTATATTTAGGTTTCCTGGCGAGTTGTGCTAATAGGGTAGCCCTGATTATATAGATATCCGTAAAAAGGGGGGCGAGTTGCTAGCTAGTAACTTCTTTTTAATTATCTACTGTTCCTTATTTAACTTTAGGTTTAGTGTTAGGTACGGAGTTAGTATTAGATTTGGGTTTAGGTTCTTTAAGTATCCTTTTTATAATAGAATACTAGTTCTTCTGGTACTTTTATATATTAAGCTTAAGTTTAGGCTTCTGCTTGGTTTGGGGTGGTACAGTAGTTAGGGTTAGTTTGTGTGGTTTAGTATAATTTTTGGGTTCTTAGTGGAATTAGGTAGACTTTTTAGGTATAAGGTAGATATTAGTGGAAATTTTAGACTAATGGATCCTAGTGGATTTTTCAGATTTCAGTTTAGGGTCTAAGTAGTAAGTTATAAGGCACTTCTGCTTGCAATGGGAGGTGGTAAATAGAAGCTTAAGGTTGTTTTAATTAATGGTTACCTTATATAGCTTTATCTAAGGTTGTTTAAGTATTACTAAGTAACCTAGAGTGGTAACGAAAAGCTTAATCAGTTCTTTATAGTTTAGGTATTAGAGTCTTAGGAATACTATATAGGTAATATAGCCTAAGATAGTGCGTTTGCCATTAAATCTAAATACATTAATATGCCAGTTAAGGGGGGTTAGAGTAAAACTATTATCTTATGCAAAGATCTTGTTAATAAATCCTATGCTACTAGCTCCTATATTAATTAGGACTTAAGCATTAACCTATTAATTATTCTACCAAAGACGACAGTTAACGGTTATACTATAATCCTAAAAGTTAGAGTTTGTAATATCTAAAGTATTTAACGAGATCCTAAGGCAGCGCCGTCCTGGAGAGCGACTTAGCTCTAGGACCTTCCTTTTAGAGGCAATTGGGGTGGAGTTCTTATAGCGTATTAGTTATAGCTTTGTCCTTATAAATAGTGCTTACTAGATGCGGGGCTGAAACTAGGTAGAGATTAGGGACAGTAACTAGAGGATTAATACAGTAAATGGCTGCTAGTATTAGCCGTTTGTAATTCGCGTTGGGGCATAGGGACAGAGCAGTAGTTAGAGAGATAGGAGCTACTTTTATACTTAAAACAGAGGCCTAGCTTAGTGCGTTATTCTTATTTAAAGGACCCTAGTAGGGCGTATTCTAGGGTTCTAGTGTTAATATCCATAGCATTAGGGTGCTTAGGCTAAGACGATAACTTAGTAAACGTTTATAGGTTTATTATATTGTATTAAAAAGTAGACTTTAGTGTCAGGCGTAGTATATTATTATATTATTTATTAATAACGTTTGCGTAGGCGTTAAGAGCTCCTAGTAGGTCTATACCTATTAGGGAGGTTTTTAGTTTGGGGCTTAGGGATTTAATAAGGCTATTAATTAATATAGAGTTATTCCAGCCTATTTCTTTTACGTAATAGTTGAATTTGGAGAAGTATACTAGGAAGCCTTTTATTTCTTAAGTTATATAGTTTATCTTTCTCTAAGCAGTAGCTTGGCGGTTCGGGTTACTATATATGGCTTTAAGAAGTATAATTAGGCTTAGTACTAAGTTTAGTTAAAGAGGTTTAATAAGGTTAGCTATATCTTCTCTTAATTAACTTAGGGCGTAGCAGAGTCAGTTAGCTTTAGTTAGGTAGTAGTTAGCGTTACCAGTTAGCTTATTTTTAAGCCGGCTTAAAAATAATTGGAGTTCTTATCGTTTACTAGTAAATATTGGAGGGTCTAGTAGTTATTTAGATTGTTACAGTACAGTAATTAGTTTGGGGTAAGTAACTACTATAGGTTTAGGGCTCTTATTCCACGTATTTATCTCTAGAGATAGTATTCGGTCTTAGGGCCCTAATATAGGTATCTTAAGGGTGCGGATTTCTTCTTAGAGGTCTTTAATTAATTGCTGGTGTCGTACTTCTTATTTAGCTTATTATTAAGTTAAAGTGGCTTAGTTCTGTGCAAGGGCATCTATAAAGGACTTCTATATTTCTGCCAATTGTTCTTAGAGTGCGGACATAATGCTAATAGCTGTTATGGAGGCTTTAGGGTCGTTCTGCATTTCGGAGGGTGGTATATAGGGTTAACGCAATATAGTGTTATAGAGTAAGCATAAGCGATGATAATATATAGCGAAGTAGATATTATTAAGCTATATATATAAACTATATAATAAAGTTAAGACGTTACGTAAGAAAAGGAAAGTAGGAAACAGGGGAAAAAGGGTATATAATATTCGCTTAGATGCTAGGTTAACGGGTACTATGCTACATACGGGCAGGATAAAGCTTAGGTGGCGGTTCTGGTAGAACTTAGCAGAATTCGGCAGTTAGAGGCCCTTGAAGTTGCCAGTTAGCAACTCCAATAGTAGAGACGGCAGATTGCGGCGGAATACGGCAGATTGCTGTCAGATTGCCGTCTCGTGGTCAGTCTTCGGTTATTCAGTCGGTGGAAACAGGTGGACGTGTGTAAGGTGTCACGGGGGTGTCCCATAACACCCATAGAAACCGGGCCTAAGCAGAGATTTTATACCTAATCCTCTATAGGAGCCCTTATAGAGTTAAACCGTTATATATTGCCACGTAAGGGCAAATTGCCGTTAGATTGCCGCAGATTGCCATTATATAATAGCAAAGCGCGATTACGTGACCGGAATATTGTTGAGATGTCTAGGAACTTTAACTAATGGTTAAAGTTATCTAATTGGTCAGATTTTTAGGTGCTAAGCCTTATTACATAATATTGTTGCAAACCTTTAGCGATACCCCCTTTTCCTTTCTCTTTTCTATACCCTAAGTGTCCCTTCTACCTTAAGTGTCCCTTCTATATGTATATAGTAACCACAGCGTCGCCGGAGCTCCGCCTCTATAGGAGGGGGGGTAGTGTCACGGAACCCCACTATAGGGGCCTCTAAGAGAGCCCCGTGCTCCCGCGTACACCTCGCGTACAGCTTACGTCAGCTATGCGTAGGTATATTACCTCCTTACGCCCTTGACCCTTATGATTGATCGCGTAACGTCTTGTAGACTCCTCGAATATATATGCTCTGTAGCCATTGCCCCTGTCCCGTGACATCACTATTACTAAGATCGCGTCGTGATCTTGTTTAGTAATAGGATTTTTTAACTTTGGTAGCTTTATAATAAAGTCCTATAATATAACCTCCTACGGTCTCTCTAGTGTTTTAATAGGTTATAGCCTTCTATACGGCTTATGCTTTATTAGTTTATTTGTTTAGTAATTTAGATATACTTTAGTAACTTATCTTACTAGTCCCCAGATTTCTTAAATAATATACTCCTCTTAAAGTCTTAACACTAAGCCTGTAGCTCCGTTGTGTCCTTAAGTTATTCCTTTATAAAAGTCTTTTATAAACTCCTCTGTAACTGCTTTTAGTATATATATAGCCTCTTAGTGCTTATATTACTCTGACTCTAAATCCTTACTCTATGCTTCTTAAATCCTTTATAACTATATATTCTCTAGTGTCTTATAGGCCTTTTCTTCTCTTATTGCTGCAATTTTAGGATAATTATACTTGATTAACCCGTCCTTATCTTGGTATAATATTGCCCCTAATAGCTTTTCTTTGTTTTATAACTCCGCTTTTCTACTAAGTGTATTAGCTCTTACGTTTTTAGTGCCCTTAGTATACTAAATTTTAAAATAATATTTTGTAAGTATATCTGCCTATCTAACTTATCTATAACTAAGTTTCTTTATTATTAGGAACCCTATTAGGTTCTTATAATCCGTTTTAACTATAAATAGTTTTTCTGTGCCTTATAAGAATGCTCTCTATTTCTTAAGTGCTGTAACTATACCTAACAACTCTTTGTTATAGATGTTATAGTTTAGTTCTAGTGGTGTTATCTTTTAACGATAATATACTACTAGATGCTATCCGTCTGGATGCTTTTATAATAGGTATGCTCCTAATATAAAATCTAATATATCTGTTTCCATAACTATGTCTAACTTTAGTTGGTAAACCTTAAGAACTAGACCTTGGGTAAATAACTCCTTAAGTTTCTTAAATAGCTTTTTTTACTTATTACCCTATGTCTATAGTTTCTCTTTTTTTATAAGCCTTATAAATAGCTTAATACTCTTTAACTATTATGCTATAAACCTTTTATAGTAGTTGTAAAACCCTAGAAACGATCTTAACTGTATAACATTCTCTAGTTCCGGCCAACTTACTATAGCTTTAACTTTTTTTGGGTCTATGCTAATCTTGCCTAGCTTAATAATAAATCTAATAAAATTGGTCTTCCTAGTAAAGAACTTGTATTTCTTAATTACTACTAGTATATTTTCTTCCTGTAGTCTCTTTAATACCCACTCTATATATTTTCTATGTTCTTCTTCGTTTATTAAGTAGATAATGATATTATTAAGGTATACTATAATAAACTTATTAAGGTGTTCTCCTAATATACTATTAATTCTCTTTTAAAACGTTACTAGTATATTTATAAGTCTAAACTATATAACTAATAGCTTATATAGTCCTTTCTTAGACCTAAAGGCTGCCTTATATTTATCGCCTTTCTTAATTCTAATCTGATAATATGCCTACCTTAAATCTATCTTTATAAAGATTTGTGCGTTGCCTATTCTGTTTTAGATTTTGCTAATTAAGGGTAAAGGATACCTATCCTTTCTTATAATGCTGTTTAACTATCTGTAGTTAATATATATCTGAAGTTTTCCGTTTTACTTTAGGATAAATAACACTGGATATTCTGCTGATAACTATAACGGTCTAATATATCCCTTTTATAGGTTCTCCTAGATAAACTCTTTAAGCGCTACTAACTTGGTTTTAGTAAGCTTATAGATTAGAAAGAACTTTAGACTTATTCCTGGCTCTAACTCTATCTTATAGTCCTATGCTATGTATTCTAATAGCTTTTTACTTTTTAAGCTCTATAGCCTTTTACTATACTTATGGTATCTCTTTAGTATATAACTTAAGCCTTGCTTAGTCTTTTTATATATTACTCTAACTTAGTACTATACTATCTTAGTCTACTATCGCATCTTATATTGCTATATATTTTTAATATTAACCTATCCTATGACCTAATTAATCTTTAGATTATACTTCCGTAACTAAGGCATTTCTAGTATTGCCTTATTCTTTCCTAATGGTAGGATATTAAAAGACATCTTAACTGGTTTTCCTTTAATAGTTAACTAAATTAGTCCTGTTTTGAGATTAATAATGCCTCCTCTATAGGCTATTAGATTGCCTAAAATTGTTATTAATGGGTATAGATGTTCTTTCTATCTATATAGTAACCCTATCCTTTTAACTGCTGCTAGTAATATATAATTTTTTATTACTCTACTATTTACTAGCGCTTTAAACTTCTAACCTTACTAACTAACTTATAAGTTTAGGTATTGTCCTGTAACTCCTTTAAGGGTCTAAGGCTCTACTACTAGCTCCCTCTGGTTTTATAGGCCTCCGCTTTTCCTAACTATTAACTATTATTCTTTAACTATACTTAGTCCCTCTATGGCCAATATTTAGTTCGCTTTTTGTCCTCTATATGCTATAGATAAGTATTTTTTAGGCACTCCTACCACTGTTATCTATTTAGGTATTCTTCCGTAAAAAACCTTTCTAGCTAAAGTGTTAAGTCTTCTAGTTCTTGAACTTCTACTAGGTGCTAACTATATATATACTTAGCGTCCCTATATCGCTTTTTATCTGTTATCTAATATATTCTCGTTAGATACTTATAGTACTTATCTTTAGGTATCCTATATATGTTGTATATATTATCTATATATGCGATCTACGCTAATGTATAATACGCTGGGTGCTTTAGGTTAACTCTTAGCTTATTTTTACTCTTAAGTTTAAACCTCTTCTATCTTAATCTAAGCGTTACTATGTTGTTTACTGGTACTAATATTTATATTATTTCTCTCTAGTCTACAGCCTATTTTTTTAAGTTCTTTAATATTATAACTAACGCCCCTTTTATATAGCTTATCTGCTTTTTAGACATTGCTTAATCTGGTATAACTTTTTTATCTAGCTATATACAGAAATCTTCCCATTTATTATTTCCTCTTTGCTTATACCATTTCTGGTATAGCTTAGTAAGTATATACAACCTATTTAGAAGGAAGTATTTCTTTATTGCTGTATTATTATAATCCTTAGTATATTATTCCGTGAATTTGGTTAGAATCCCTAGATCTTCTTCTTATTCCAGTTTGTCTAACTATTTAGCTTTTAGTGTTCCTAACCTTAGCCTATTTATAACTTTTTATACTAGTGCTCTGTCCTTTATATATTCTAGTATAGCTAATCTCTAGTCTAACTTCTATTTTTGCTATAAGATAATTTATTGTTTAAACTTATCTATACTTTTTTTTACTTTCGTCTCTTAAAAGAATCCTTAAAGTTGTCTTGCTTTTTAGTTACTATATTAACTTTTTAACCTTTAGGCTAAATACTATATTTACCTGGAACTGCTATAGACCTTATTTATTCTTTAAAGTCTTAGCTCCTTAGGAACCTTTATCCTATACTTATTTATTTATTGCTAAACTAAGCTGCTACCCTTTCCTATTAGTTTTCGTCTATTATAGGTTCTTAGGTATATCTTATCTTACTTTAAAAATCTTAAGCATCTCTTATCTTATCTTAAGAATCTTAAGCCTTTGGCCTTTTACCTTTATTAAGTGGTAAGCTAGTACTAGTAGTTGTCTACTTGCTTAATCTTCTTTAAATATTACTCCTTCTATCTTATAAAGTAATGGATGCCGTATCTAACGGTGTTATAATGCCCGTTACTAATCCACGTTCTATAGTAGTTTTAGTCTCTACTTCTATTATATTATTAAGGTTTAAGTGCCCCTAGCTAGCCTCTTTTTCTTTTTTATTGCTATTAACTAATAAGTACTCTAACTTCATTATTATTATTGCTAATCTTTACCTATATATTGCTGTAATATCTTAATCTAGCTTATAGAGTTAATTTTATTTTTTCTCTAACTTTTTAGTTCCTTTAAGTTCTCTTAACTCTAGCTCCTATAGCTAATAGCTTATACTGTACTTAGCATCCTTATAAATTTAGCATGCATTATTATAATAAAATGTAAAGTGTTTAATTAAACACTCTTTAGTCCTACGCAACATTCCTATATCTATATTATTGTACTTTAATAACCTAGTGCCCTTTACCGCGTGGTTACTCTAACTACCTTTATAGTCTTTAGCAAAATAACCCTGTTTTCTATAATTTATATAAGCTCCTTTTTTAAACCATTTTTCTTATTATAGAGTCCACCTAAACGTTTTCTGCTGCTAAGATCCCTAGTTTAGCCTCTGCTCCTTAGTCCTATAATTACTTAATTCTTAACCTCTAGGTTTCTATAGTTTCTTACTTTATCTCTTGGATTCTTTAGTGCCGCTTAAGTCTATTAGCTCTGGCCCATTCTATGGTTTATAACTCTACACCTGTCGCTGCGTACCCTACGCCTTATATAACTATGGAACTCTATCTTGCCCTTTCTTAGCTTGTTCCCTTTAATAGATCCTATTATTAATCTTTATTAACTAATCTATTAAGTCTCTTAGAGTCTCCGTATCTTCTATTAGGATAATAGCGTTCTGGACTTTTACCTTAAGTCCCTGTTTATACTATACTATAAGCGCCTTATCGTTCCACTTAACCTGCGTTACGAGTATCTAAAACTGTGTTATGTACTTAATTGCTGAACTACGTTATACTAAGTTCTATATATTTTTTTCTGCTGTGATTATTACTTCCAGGTCTCTAAATATCTGTATAAGTTTTTCTGTAAACCTATTTTAACTAGTAAATATAAACCGTACTTCTTAATTAGTAGTTGTTATTCCGTTTATTTGGACTTTGGTAAGGTAAGATTTAAACCACTTAAGTGCTCTTCTAGTTAAGAACAATCCTGCATATACTACTTAATCTACTAGTGTTACTAGCTTTACCCCTTCTTGTATAACCTTAAAGTGTATTTATATAAGGAACCCTTTAAGTTTTAACCTCTCCCTTAAGAATTATTTGATTAAGGGTAACTTAACCTTAGCTACTCTAATTCTATTAATTCTTTCTTTAAGTAGTTAATTGTTGTCTATTAATTAATTAACTATTTCCTGTAACTAACTTACTATAACTAGCTGTGAATCCGTGTCCCTTATACTGGTGTCTCCTCCAGACCCTAAGGTCGTAGCTGCTATGGATATTGTTATAACTAGTGCCTTTAGTAGTATATTATTTGACTTTATTAATACTATAACTAGGTAGTAAATGTGTAATAAAGCCTTGTGGGAAATACCACAGTGGACTTATTATTAGGCTAGGTTGTGTAGGTAAATAGGAAGTTAATAATATAATAAGTATAAATAATAATTAGTGAAGTGGTTGCCTAATAGATTAACTCTAATTATATTCTGAGATTTACTATAAGGAAAGGAACTATCTAGGTAGGGACTATAGGTCCTTAAATACATATCCGTACTCCTAAGAAACTCCCCTTATATATAAAGTACGTGTTATACGTAATATACGTAATATACACTGCGTATACCGCGTACACTGCGTATAATATTATATAGCTCGCTTACCACTTCTTGTTATATAGTTCCATAGGTTCCATCCTGGACCGTGCTTGTATTAACTAACTAGCTTCTTCCGACTCCTCTCCAAGTAGTTATAACACTGTACTTAAAGTGTCCGTAATAAAGAAAGGGCAAGATAGAGTTTTATAGTTATATAAGGCGCAAAGTACGTAATAATAGTTATAGAGTTATAAACTATAGAATGGCGGACTAGAGCTAATAGACCTAAGTAGTACTAAAGAATCTAACAGATGGAATAAGAAACTATAGAAACCTAGGGGTTAAGGATTAAGTAATTATAGAACTAAGGAGCAAAGGCTAAACTAGGGATCTTAATAACAGAAGATATTTAGGTAGACTCTATAGTAAGAATAGTGGTTTAAATTAGGAGCTTGTATAAATTGCGGAAAATAGGATTATTTTACTAGAGATTATAGAGGTGGTTAGAATAACCACGTAGTAAAAGGCACTAGCTTATTAGAGTATAATAATATAAATATAAATGTATTGCGCGGGACTAAGGAGTGTTTAATTAAGCACTTTACGTTTTGTTATAATAACGCATACCAAATTTATAAGGACGCTAAGTATGGCGTAAGTTATTAGCTGTAGGGGCTAAAGTTATAAAAGCTTAAAGGAACTAAAGAGTTAGATAAAGAATAGGATTAACTCTATAAGCTAGATTAAAATATTACAGTTATATATAGATAAAGATTAGTAACTATAAAAATAGAGTTGGAGTACTTATTAATTAATAGTAATAAGGATGAAAAAGAGGCCAACTAGGGGCGCTTAAACCTTAATAACGTAATAGAAGTAGAGACTAAGACTACTATAGAACGCGGTTTAGCAATAGGTATTATAATACCGTTAAATATAGCATCTATTACTTTGTAAGTTGGAAGGAGCAATATCTAAAGACGATTAAGTAAGTAGATAACTTTTAGTGCTAGCTTACTACTTAATAAAGGCAAAAGGCTATAGGCTTAAGATTCTTAAGACAAGACAAGATATATTTAAGAACCTATAATAGATAAAACTGATAAAAAAGGGTAGAAGCTTAGTTTAAAGATAAACGAATAAGTATAGGACGATAATTCCTAGAGAGCCAAGATTTTAAAGAATAAATGAGGTCTATAGTAATCCTAGGAGAATATAGTATTTAGCCTAAAGGTTAAAGGAACAATATAGCAATTAAGAAGCAAGATAACTTTAAGGATCCCTTTAGAAGGAGAAAACCAAAAGAGAGTATAGATAAGTTTAGATAATAAATTATTATATTGCAAGAACAGAAGCTAGATAAGAGATTGGCTATACTAGGATATACTAAGGACAGAGTACCTATATAAAAAGTTATAAATAGGCTAAAGGTAGGAACACTAAGAGCTAAATAGTTAAATAACCTAGAATAAGAAGAGGATCTAGGAATTCTAATTAGGTTTATAAAACAATATACTAAAGGTTGCAATAATATAGTAATAAAGAGATACTTCCTTATAGATAGATTATATACACTTATAGAGCTATACCAAAAGTAGTACTAATAGCGCGGAAATAATAAGTGGGAAGATTTCTGTATATAGCTAGATAAGAAGGCTATACCAGATTAAGCTATATTAGAAAGACAGATAAGTTACCATAAAAGAGCATTAATTATAATATTAAAGAATCTAGAGGAACAGGCCGTAAACTAGAGAGAAATAATGCAGATATTAGTACTGTTAAATAATATAGTAACATTTAGAGTAATATAAAAGAGGTTTAAACTTAAAGGTAAAGATAAATTAAGAGTTAACCTAAAGCACCTAGCGTATTATATATTAGCGTGGATTGCATATATAGATAATATATGCAATATGCATAGAATACCCAAGGATAAATATTGTAAGTATTTAACAAGAATGTATTAGATAGTAGATAAGAAGTGGTATAGAAATGCTAAATATATACGTAGTTAGCACCTAGTAGAAGTTTAAGAGCTAGGGGACTTAATACTTTAGCTAGGAAGATTTCTTATAGAAGAATGCCTAGATAGATAATAGTGGTGGGAGTGCCTAGAGAATACTTATCTATGGTATATTAAGGATAAAAAACAAACTAAGTATTAGCTGTAGAGGGACTAAGTACAGTTAAGATCTAATAATTAATAGTTAGGAAAAGCGGAGGCATATAGGACTAGAGGGAGCTAATAGTAAAGCCTTAAACCCTTAAAGGAATTGCAGGTTAATACCTAAATTTAAGAGTTAGTTAGCAAGATTAAAAATTTAAAGTATTAGTAAATAGTAGAGCAATAAAAAACTATATATTACTAGCAGTAGTTAAAAGGATAGGGTTACTATACAGACAAAAAGAACACTTATACCTATTAATAACAATTTTAGGAGATCTAATAGCCTCTAGAGGAGGTATTATTAATCTTAAAATAGGACCTATTTAGTTAACTATTAAGGGGGGGCGGGGTTAAGATATCTTTTAATATCCTACTATTAGAAAAGGACAAGGTAATACTAGGAATGCCTTAGTTATAGAAGTATAATCTAAAAATTAATTGGATTATAAGTTAGGTTAATATTAGGGATATTTAATAACATAAGATATAATAACAGACTAAGATAGTATAGTATTAAGTTAGAGTGATATATAAAGAGACTAAGCGAGGTTTAAGTTATATACTAAAAAGATACTATAAGTACGGTAGAAATCTATAGAGCCTAGAAAGTAAAAAGCTATTAGAGTATATAGTATAGGACTATAAAATAGAGTTAGAACTAAGAATAAGTCTAAGGTTCTTTCTAATCTATAAGCTTACTAAAATGGAGTTAGTGGCGCTTAAGGAGTTTATTTAGGAGAACTTATAAAAGGGATATATTAGACTATTGCAGTTATTAGTAGGATATCCAGTATTGTTTATACTAAAGAAAAACGGAAAACTTAGGATATATATTAACTATAGATAGTTAAATAGTATTATAAGAAAGGACAGGTATCCTTTACCCTTAATTAGCAAAATCTAGGATAGGATAGGTAATACGTAAATCTTTATAAAGATAGATTTAAGATAGGCGTACTATTAGATTAGGATTAAGGTAGGAGATAAATAGAAGGCAGCCTTTAGGTTAAAGGAAGGACTATATAAACTATTAGTTATGCAATTTGGGCTTATAAATGCACTAGCAATATTTTAGAAAAGGATTAATAGTGTATTAGGAGAACACCTTAATAAATGTATTATAGTATATCTTAATAATAATATTATCTACTTAATAAGCGAGTAGGAGTATGGAGAATATATTAAGTGGGTCTTAAAAAGACTATAAGAAGAAAAGATACTAGTAGCAATTAAGAAATGCAAGTTCTTTATAAGAAAAACCGATTTTATTGGATTTATTATTAAAATAGGGAAAATTAGTATAGACCTAAAGAAAGTAGAAGCTATAGTAAGTTGGTAAGAACTAGAGAACATTATATAGTTAAGATTATTCCTAGGGGTTTGCAGCTACTATAGAAAGTTTATAGTATAGTAGTTAAAGAATATTAAGCTGTTTATAAGACTTATAAGGAAGGAGGAACTATAGATATAGGGAAAGGAATAAAAGAAACTATTCTAAGAATTTAAGAGACTGTTTACCTAGGATCTAGTTCTTAAAATCTATTAATTACAGTTGGATATGGTTATAGAAATAGATATATTAGACTTTATACTAGGAGCATACCTATTATAAAGACACCAAGATAGATGGCATCTAGTAGCGTACTATAGTTAAAAGATAATACTAGCAGAACTAAACTACAATATCTATAATAAGGAGTTGTTAGGTATAGTTATAGTACTTAAGGAATAAAGAGCATTTTTGTAAGATATAAAGAAACTATTTATAGTTAAAACGGACTATAAGAACCTAATAGGGTTTCTAATAATAAAGGAACTAAACTAAAAATAGGTTAGATAGGCAGAAATGCTTACAGAATATTATTTCAAAATTTAGTATATTAAGGGTACTAAAAACGCAAGGGTAGATGCACTTAGTAGAAAGGTAGAGTTATAAAATAAAGAGAAGCTATTAGGGGCAATATTACACAAAGACAAGGATAGATTAATTAGGTATAATTATCCTAAAATTGTAGTAATAAGAAAAAAAAAAGACCTATAAGATACTAGAGAGTGTATAGTTATAAAGGATCTAAGAAGCGCAGAATAAGGATCTAGACTTAGAGTAATATAAGTACTAAGAGGCTATATATATACTAAAAACAGTTATAAAAGAGTTTATAGAAGACTTTTGTAAGGGAATAACTTAGGGATATAATGGAGCTATAGGCTTAGTGTTAAGACTTTAAAAGGAGTATATTATTTAAGGAATTTAGGGACTAGCAAGACAAGTTATAAAGAAATGCTTAGATTATTAGAGAAATAAACTAATAAGGCATAAGCTATATAGAGGGATATAACCTATTAAAATACTAGAAAGACTATAGGAGGTTATATTATAGGATTTTATTATAAAGTTACTAAAGTTAAAAAATTCTATTACCGGATAAGATTATAATATAATCTTAGTAATAGTAGACAAGTTAACTAAGTGGGGTTACTTTATAGTGTATATAGAAGAAATATTAGCGGAGGATATAGCTAGAATCTATATTAAAAAAGTCTTTATAAGATATAGAGCACTAATAAAGATTATATTAGACTAAGATCTAAGATTTATAGTAGCATTTTAGGAGGTATTTTTAGCTAAATAGAGGGTTGAAGCAGTAATATTAATAGCATATTACCTATAAACAGATAAATAAATAGAAAGACTAAACTAGACGCTAGAGCAATATCTAAGGCACTATATTAATTACGTATAAAATAATTGGGTATTGTTACAGGAGTTACCTACGTACGAAAACGAGCTATAAGTTAACGTAAAATACCTAGCATATTATATATATAGATAATATATATAACATATATAGAGCACTAAAAGATAAATATCGCAAATACCTAATAAGGATATATTGGGCACCGGATAAAAAAAGATTTAAAAATGTTAAGTATATATATAAATAGCACCTAGTAAAAGTTTAGGAGTTAGATAACTTAATACTTTAACTAAAAAGATTCCTTATAGAAAAATACTTAAACGGATAATAGTAGTAAGAGTGTACTAAAAATATATATCTATAGTATATTAAGGAAAAGAAATAAACTAAGTACTAGCCTAAGGAGGATTAAGTATAATTAGGATCTAGTAGCTAATAGTTAGGAAAAGGGGAGGCCTATAGGACTAGAGCGAGCTAGTAGTAAAGCCTTAAACCCTTAAAGGAATTTAAGAACAATACCTAAATTTATAAATTAAATGGTAAGATTAAAAGTTTAAAGCGTTAGTAGATAGTAGAGTAATAAGGAACTATATATTACTAGTAGCAGTAAAAAGGATAGGGTTACTATATAGGTAAAAGAATATCTATATCTATTAATAACAATTTTAGAAGATCTAATAGCCTATAGAGAAGGTATTATTAATCTTAAAATAGGACCTATTTAGATAAATATTAAAGGAAAACGGATTAAAATATCTTTTAATATTCTACTATTAGGAAAGGATAAGGTAATATTAAGAATGCCTTAGTTATAGGAATATAATCTAAGAATTAATTGGGTTATAGGTTAAGTTAATATTAAGGATACTTAATAATGTAAGATGTAATAAGCAACTAAGATAGTATAATACTAAGTTAGAGTAATATATAAGGAGACTAAGTGAAGCTTAAGTTATATACTAAAGAGATACTATAAGTATAGTAAAAAACTATAAAGCCTAGAAAGTAAAAGGTTGTTAAAATATATAGCATAGGACTATAAGATAGAATTAGAACTAAAAATAAGTCTAAAGTTCTTTCTAATCTATAAGTTAATAAAAGACGAGTTAAAAGTACTTAAAGAGTTTATTTTGGAAAACTTATAAAAGGGGTATATTAGACTATTATAGTTATTAGCAGGATATCTAGTACTATTTATACTAAAGAAAAACGGAAAACTTAGGTTATATATTAACTATAGATAGTTAAATAGCATTATAAAAAAGGATAGGTATCTTTTACCCTTAATTAGCAAAATCTAGAATAGAATTAGTAACGCGTAAATCTTTATAAAAATAGATTTAAGATAGGCGTACTATTAGATTAGAATTAAAAAAGGCGACAAATAGAAGGCAGCCTTTAGGTTAAAGGAAGGACTATATAAGTTGTTAGTTATACAGTTTAGACTTATAAACGCACTAGCAACGTTTTAGAAACGAATTAATAGTATATTAGAAGAACACTTTAATAAGTTCGTTATAGTATACCTTATTATTATTATTATCTACTTAATAAGCGAGGAGGAATACGGAGAATACATTAAATAGGTCTTAAAGAGACTATAAGAAAAAAAGATGCTAGTAGCAATTAAGAAATACAAGTTCTTTACTAGGAAGACTAAGTTTATTAAATTTGTTATTAAACTAGGTAAGATCTAAATAGATCCAAAGAAAGTTAAAGCTATAGTTAGTTAGCAAGAACCAGAGAACGTTATATAGTTAAGATCGTTTCTAAGGTTTTATAATTACTATAGAAGGTTTATTATTTAATAGTTAAAGAACATTAAACCGTTTATAAGGCTTACAAAGAAAGAGGAACTATAAGTATAGGGTAATAAATAGAAGAAGCTGTTCTAGAAACTTAAGGAGTTATTTACCTAGGATCTAATTCTTAAAATCTATTAACTATAGTTAGAGATAGTAGTTAAAATGGATGCATTAGACTTTATATTAGGAGTATACTTGCTATAGAAGTATTAGGACATATAGCATCTAATAGCATACTATAGTTAAAAGATAATACCATTAGAACTAAACTATAACATCTATAATAAGGAGTTGTTAGGTATAGTTATAACACTTAAGAAATAGAGAGCATTCTTATAAGATATAAAAAAACTATTTATAGTTAAATCGGATTATAAGAACCTAATAGAGTTTCTAATAATAAAAGAACTTAATTATAGATAAGTTAGATAGGCAGAAATGCTTACAGAATATTACTTTAAAATTTAGTATACTAAGGGTACTAAAAACGCGAGAGTAAATGCACTTAGCAGAAAGGTAGAACTATAAAAGAATAAGAAACCGTTAGACGCAATATTACACAAAGACAAAGACGGATTAATTAGATATAATTATCCCAAGATTACAGTAACCTATAAGATACTAAAAAGTATATATTTATAAAGAATCTAAGAAGTATAAAGTAAGGATTTAGATTTAGAATAATATAAAGTACTAAGAAGCTATGTATATACCAAAAGGAATTATAAAGGAATTTATAAAGGAATTCTATTAGGGAATAAGTTAAGGACATAACGGAGCTATAGGCTTAGTGTTAAGACTTTAAGAGGAATATAATAATAATAATAATTTATTGCTTAACGTCCGATTCGGATCCCTATTAGGCCCACGCGGACTACTCCTTATGTATATATGGGGAGAAAACTCTATTTAAGAAAACCCCGTGATCTATCTCCCCGCCTTTTAGGACTTGCCTATAAGGCGCCTGCGAGGCGCCTGCGAGTTACCTATAGTGCTCCTACTACCTTACTTTTTAACCTCCTTAGGAACCACTGCTGCCGTAATAAGCCTATGGACGCGCTAGTATTGCAAACTTTACTCTACTACTATAGAGTTATTAGGGGGCGCCTATTGCTTACCCCTCCGCCCTCTATTACTATTTCCTTTGTAACCCAGAACTAGTTTAGTACATTTTAGCTAATAAGCCACTAGGTAATCGCCTTAAGGCCTTTTTATATCAAGAGCAGTGTCTTATAGTTCTCTATGCTAGCTACTAAGAGTATTACTTCTTAGTTAGTGCGTAAGGGGCATAATAGTATTATATATTTTGGTGTCTGTCTTAGCCAGCTATATTTATATCTTAGGCTA